>SKEQ01000017.1_pt1 | contig 231469 bp, 191 predicted proteins | sample 4826751 | NCBI WGS metagenome assembly SKEQ01 (sample SAMN11008805, study PRJNA524170) | human gut metagenome | biome: Human fecal sample; material: Feces; isolation source: fecal sample from pouch patient p44 | host: Homo sapiens | place: Israel: Tel-Aviv | collected 2013-07-11
TAGTTCAGTTGTTTCGTGTGGTAACTTAACAATAACGGATTATGAAAAGTAATTCCACTGCTTTTTAATAAAAATAAAACTGCGCCACAGCCTTGGCAGGCCATCGCGCAGCGATTTTGTTCAATCGAAATTTTGCGTAGAGGAACAAGGCTGAGGTAAGAGGTAATTTTCTATGAAAGTACATTACAAAGGAGTTTTATGTAATCTTGCCACATATCGTGTTATGGGAGAAGATAAACCTGCATTATATTATATTGATAGTCCAGATCAAGAAACAATGCTTAAAGCAGGATTTGTAGATGTTCAGCCCTGCTTATGGGTCAAAGTATTAACCGATGAGGAATATAATGAAATTACTAATATTTTGTATTAAATAGACAACTCCCAGTTTGTCGTAAACATTTACATACTATTGTTTAGAAAAAAACAGTTCCGTTTATCCCCTCGAATTTCTCCTATAAGTGAAGGAACAATTTCTGACTTTATGACAGGGTTACATTCCCTGTCATTTTTATGGTCATTTATAGAAAAGAACAGGGGTTTACGAACCTTGCACACTATACCGATGATGGGGATAGCGGCACACTTTTTTGGATGAAATATCTGCAGATATTATGTATATATTTGACATATGCCAATGCAACCATATATAATTGTTTGTATTTGGGATAATAATCAGTAATCAAGGGGTATAAAAGATACATGAAAACAATAGAATTTGATACACATTTCTACAAAAAGCTGTGGACACTCATGGTCCCGATAATGGTGCAGAATCTGATGCTGGCGCTGGTGGCTGTGGCGGATGCTTTCATGCTTGGAGGACTGGACCAGAACTATATGTCAGCGGTTTCGCTTGCCACACAGATACAGTTCATCCAGAACATGTTTCTATCAGCGGCGACAGCGGGCCTTGCAATACTCGGAGCGCAGTATTGGGGCAAGCAGGATATAAAGGCGCTCGATGACATATTCGCTCTTGCAATCAGAATATGCTGTGTAGTATCAGTACTGTTTTTCGTGGCATGTGCATTCTTTCCTCGATATCTGATGCTCATTTTCACAAACGAGCCTGTGCTTATAGATTATGGTGTAAGTTATCTGAAAATAGCCTCTTTTTCGTATCTGTTGACGGGCTTCTCGCAGTGTTATATAGTCATGATGAAGATATCAGAGCATGCAGGGACTGCGGCGGCAGTCAGCTCGATTACAGTGCTAATAAATATCGTGCTGAATGCTGTGTTTATCTATGGTGCATTTGGCATCGAGAGCATGAATGTGAGGGGAGCGGCAATTGCCACGCTCATATCAAGAGTGCTGGAGCTTATGCTTTCAATCACATTTTCTTACAGACCGGGATATATCAGGCTTAAAATCAGGGAGCTTTTGGTGAGAAACAAGGAACTGTCAGCAGATTTTATGAAGTGCTCCGGACCGATTCTCGGAGCAAGCCTTGTATGGGGAATAGGCTTTACATCGTACTCTACATTTATGGGACACATGGGAACAGACGCAGCAGCGGCCAACTCCGTCGCAGCGGTTGTGCGTGATATCATTTGCTGTCTCAGTGCAGGTATATCAAGTGCAGCAGGCATTATGATAGGAAATGAGCTTGGTGCAGGGAATTTAAAGCGTGGAAAAGCATATGGCATCAGAATGGCAAAGCTGTCATTTTTGTGTGGAGCTGTTATGACAGTGCTTATGGCGGTTTCAGCACCGGTGATTTTACATTTTGTAAAGCTCACACCGCAGGCTGCAGAGTATCTGAAGCAGTTATTCGGTGTACTTGCCTTCTACATGATTGGACGATCGGTAAATGAAATCATCATAAACGGTGTCTTTGGTTCGGGAGGAGATACGATGTTTGATATGTACTCTCTTGCTGTGACGATGTGGGGCATAGCAATACCGCTTGCAGTTGCAGGCACATATTTTTTGAACTGGCCGGTGGTTGTGGTGTATGCGTGCACCTGCGTGGATGAGGTTGGAAAGATACCTTGGACACTCATACATTTTAAAAAATACAAGTGGGTAAAGGATTTGACAAGATAATGGAAAATGTATGAAAACAAGCGTGTGCACAGGGAGTAGGCCGGTTATCGGCTTAATAAAGCGAGATGACGGATTGCCTGTCAACAATCTCAACATCCATAATCTCACCCAAATTACTGTCTGATTCATTGTCATGTATTTTCTTTAGGAGAAGCTCGGTTGCAAGCCGGGCTTTTTTTGGTACATTTTGTGATACCGATGTAAGCTTCGGTACGGTGTACTGGCATAGATTCAAATTATCATAGCCTATGACAGATAAATCAATCGGGACACGGTAACCGCCGAGACGCGCACCCTCCATGATGCCGATAGCACATATATCGGCAGTTGTTACCACTGCTGTGATTGGTGACTTGCTGCCTGCAATGGCACGGCCGGCTTCGATACCGCCCTCATATGAAGGTGGATAGCTGAAAATATATTCAGGACGGAAAGGAATATGACTGTCCTCCAAAGCTTTTTTGTATCCGTTAAAACGTTTGGTGAGGACGATATTTTCCTCATAATCAGCTACAAATGCAATCTCGGTGTGCCCGTGATTTATCATATATTTGGTCGACAAATATAAGCCCTTTTCATCATCAGATATTACATTTATGAGATTAGGGTGAGAGTAATTGCTGTCAAAGGTAGCAATAGGGCAGTTGGCTGCATCCATCAGCTTTTCAAGATTTTGGGCAGAGGTGGGGAAAACCAGAATCATCCCATCGACATTCCAGTTCTTAACCAAAGATAATATGTCTGAGCTTCTGGATACTGATTGAAGCATGGTGAAGTATCCGTTTTTGTGAAGCTCTGTCTCTATCGTACCAATCATTGTACTGACATATGGGTTCTCAAAATAATTGTATCCTGAAGCATATTCTTTCTCCTCTAAGAATGTAACAACTCCGATAATGTGTGAGGAATTGTTTGAAAGACTTCTTGCGTTCATATTCGGAACATAATTATATTCCTCTATAATTGAATTGATTTTATCCCTTGTTTTCTGTGAAACACGGCTTGTCTTTCCGTTGATTACGTTTGAGACGGTCATTGTGCTCACACCTGCCATTTCGGCAATATCCTTAAGCGTCATATTAAACTCCATTCTATTCAGTATTATAATTTTTTTACTATAAAGTTTATACATAAACCACAATAAGTTTGAACATAAACAATGATGAGTTTATACATAAACCGAATATGATTCAAAATATGGGTTTATAAATTATCTTAAGTATACATTTTTATTTTGCAAATAGCAATCGGTTTTTGCAAATATTTAGACAAAACCCTAATTTACATGTAAAAATGCACAAAAAACATATGAAAATAATATGAAAAGTGATAAAAAAACAAAAAACTATTGACGAATGTATAAGGTGGTGGTAGATTATAGTTAGATTTAGCGCTAAACTAATTTGAACGAAAAAGAGGATATTGAATTAAGAAAGTGAGGATTTCTATGAAGAAGAAACTTATTGCAACAGTTATGGCAGCTACAATGGCAGTGACAGCGCTTACAGGCTGTGGCAGCTCATCGGCTTCATCAGCTAAAAAGGACATAAAGGTACCAACAAAGCCATTTGGCGATACGGTGAAGTATGACCCTTCGGTTGAGATTAATGATGGAAAGGATATCTCAATTGACCTGTGGGAGTGGGGAAGCGATGAATTATTTCAGAAGGTTATTGACAGATACACAGCTATTCATCCTAATGTAACTATAAACCTGGTGGATAATCCATGGGAAGATTACTGGACAAAGCTTCCTCTGGCACTCGATGGTGAGGACGGACCGGCACTCTTCGATGTACATAACAGCTATCATGAGAATCTTATCAACTATATGGCTCCGCTTGATATTCCTGTTGAGGATTTGGAGCAGGACTTCAATGGAGTGAGCGCTCATGTGATTGATGGTAAGGTTTATTACATTGATTACGGAATGATGACAGGCTCTGTTTATTACAACAAGGAGATGTGGAAGGAAGCCGGATTAACAGATGATGATATTCCAAAGACCTGGGATGAAATGATTGAGGTGGCAAAGAAGCTCACAATCAAGGATGGAGACAATATAGTCCAGGCCGGACTCAATTTCAATAATGATTTCAACCAGAATTATCTGCTTGGTCTTAATTATCAGCTTGGTGAGAACCTCTTTAAGGAGGATGGAAAGACACCTAATGTCAATTCGGATGCCATGAAGAAGGTAATGCAGATGCTTGTTGATATGTACGATAAGGATCAGATTGGTTCAAAGGATTTTGGCGATAAATGCGCAGACAGCTTTGGACAGGGACAGTCGGCGATGGTTATTCAGTGGGGACATTATTACAATACACTTAAGACCACATGGAGCGATATAGATTTTGGCGTATTTGAAATTCCTACATTTGACGGAAATCCATATGCATACAATAGATATAACGGTGAGTCAACATTCGGTGTAAACAAAAAAGCACCAAAGGATCAGCAGGCAGTTGCACAGGATTTTGTAAAGTTTTTCCTCTGCGATGATGAGTCTCAGGTAGATTTCAATCTTGCTATGAGTACCTTCCCTGCAAAGAAATCCCTTGCAGACAATAAGGAAATACTTAAAAACCCATCGCTTAAGGTACTTGCAGAGCACATTGACCACTACATCTGGCCGGGTCCGATGCCTTCATGTGTTGAGGAGGATATGAAAAAGGCCGGAGAGGACATATTCTACAATGGAGTGGATATTGATACAGCTTTAGACAAGGCACAGGCTGATATTATAAAGGATATGAAGAACAGTTCATTCCAATCAGTCGAGAATCTATATAAGTTTGCAAAATAACAGGTAAAGATTCACTACGGAGGATTATTAATGTTTAAAAAATCACGTCCATTACAAAGTAAGAGTGAAATAATTTTAAGAAACATAGTTGTTTTAGCTATGGTAGTTTTCTTTATAGTGTTTTTGATAATACCAATTGGTATAGCATTTGCAGGAAGCTTTCATGAGTGGAATCCGTTAAGCGGAACATACAAGTTTTTGGGTCTGGAAAATTATAAGCAGGTGTTCACGAGCAAATTGTTCGGCAAATCAATGTTCAATACCGTAATTTTTTCGGTAGTTGTAATTGTTTTCAGAGTCGGTCTGGGACTGGGAATCGCGTATGCTATTTATTCGACGCTTATAAAGCATAAGAGCTTTTTCAGGGCAGTTTACTATATGCCTGTAGTAACGCCTATGGTTGCAGTGGCATTTGTATGGAAGTTCATGTACAATCCACAGATTGGAATCATCAACAAAATATTCGGGCTCGATATCAACTGGCTGATGAATCCCAAAACTGCTCTGATTGCAGTAATTATAATGACCATCTGGAAGGATTTTGGATATGCGGTTGTCATGTATATGGCAGGCCTGTACTCACTTCCGGCAGATGTCATGGAGGCAGCACAGGTTGACGGAGCGAGTGGCTGGCAGAAATTCAGATACATTACATTGCCGTTGCTTAAGCCTATGACACTTTTTGTAGTCATTACATCAATTATTTCGTATATCCAGGCATATGTTCAGATACTCATCATGACAGAGGGTGGACCGGGAACATCAACATATCTGGCTTCTTACATTATTTACGATGAGGCCTTTGTCAAATACAACTTTGGATATGCATCAGCACTTTCATTTGTGCTTTTTGTGATTACCGCAGTGCTTACCGTGCTTTCTTTCAAAGTATCGGGCAAGGAAGAGTAGGAGGAGAATATCATGAGAAAAAAAGTAAGCAGTATAGTTTTAAATGTATTCCTTCTATTATTGGGCATTGTTACAGTTTATCCGTTTATATGGATGCTATGCTCATCATTTAAGCAGAATAAGGAAATAATGGCGTTGCAGCAACATCTGCTTCCACAAGAGTTTACAATAGACAATTACATCAGCATGAATTCGCATTTCAATTTCATGAGGTTTTTTGGAAACAGTTTGTTTATCACGATTGTTGTAACCCTGCTTGTGGTATACACCAGTACAATCTGTGGTTTTGTATTAAGCAAATATAAGTTTAAGGGCAGAAATATCCTATTTGGCTTTGTATTGGCTACTATGATGATTCCATGGTGTGTAACAATTATTCCAAAATACACTATGATTCAGAAATTCGGATGGATGGACAGCTATAAGGCACTTATTATTCCGGCTATGTTCAGCGGATTTGGAATATTTATGATGAAGCAGCACATTGAGACCATCCCTGATGAGATTATTGAAGCTGCCAGAATGGATGGCGCTAATGAGTTTTATATCTTTCACAGGATTATATTTCCGATGGCAAAAAATGGAATTTCAAGTATAGCAATTTTCCAGTTCCTGTGGACATGGGAGGACTATCTGTGGCCTTATCTTGTAATCAATACCAAGGAAAAGCAGCTATTGGCAGTTGGTCTTAAGATGTTTAACGGACAGTATTCAACAGATTATGGCGCACTTTTTGCGGCAACGGCAATATCTATCATACCGGTTTTACTGATATATCTGTTCTTCCAGAAGCAGTTTATCGCAGGAATTGCGGCATCGGCTGTCAAGGGATAGCGTAATTTATATGAGAGGGAGTATTTCATGCAGGAAATATACAGAGTAAAGACAAGTCCGGTGGCATTATCGGACAATATGATAATAGGTGAAAAATACAGGATTACAGTTCTGACAGAAGCCCTTGTCCGTCTGGAATACAGTGAAGATGGCGTATTCGAGGATAGGGCAACACAGACAGTATTGTTCAGGGATTTTCCAAAGACCGGCTATCATGTGGTGCGTAACGCTGATGGAATTGAGGTTCATACATCAATGCTGCACCTGATATATAATGAGAAGGAGTTCTCATCACACGGACTGAGTATACAGATTAAGGGAAACCTGAGCGCATATCACAGCATCTGGCATTATGGCGAGAAGGTGCATGATTTGCAGGGTACAGCGCGTACACTTGATGACGTAAACGGAGAGGTTGAGCTTGGACACGGTGTCGTTTCACGCTTTGGATATTCAATTCTTGATGACAGTAAATCACAGATTTTACTTGACGATGGATGGATTGAGCCAAGAAAAAAAGGTGTGTCTGACTTGTATTTCTTTGGATATGGACATGATTATAAACAGGCGCTTAATGATTTTTACAGGCTTTGCGGCAAGACTCCGATGCTTCCGCGATATGCACTGGGAAACTGGTGGAGCAGATATTATAAATACTCAGAAGAAAGCTATATGGAGCTGATGGACAAATTCGATGAAAAGAATATCCCATTCACAGTAGCTGTAATAGATATGGACTGGCATCAGGTTGATGTGGACCCTAAATACGGAAGCGGATGGACAGGATATACCTGGAACAAAAAGCTTTTCCCGGATCCGAAGCGCTTTCTTGGAAAGCTCCATGACAGAGGAATGCATACTACCCTGAACGTACACCCTGCGGATGGTGTGCAGGGCTGTGAAGAAATGTATGTTGATATGGCAAAGGAAATGGGCGTGGACTATGAAAATGAGGACCCGGTTGTATGTGACCCGGCAAGCCCAAAGTTTATGGATGCATATTTTAAGTATCTTCACCATCCGAGAGAGGCTGAAGGTGTGGATTTCTGGTGGATTGACTGGCAGCAGGGCAGCAACTGCAAGGTTGAAGGATTGGATCCGCTATGGATTTTTAATCATTTTCATTATCTCGATAATAAAAGAGACGGCAAGCGTCCAATGACATTTTCGCGCTATGCAGGTCCGGGAAGCCATAGATATCCGATTGGATTTTCGGGAGATACACATATTACATGGGAGTCGCTTGATTTTCAACCGTATTTTACAACGACAGCGACAAACATCGGATATGGATGGTGGAGCCATGATATTGGCGGACATATGCTTGGCTACAAGGATGATGAGCTGACAGCCAGATGGACACAATATGGTATATTCTCTCCGATAATGCGTCTGCACAGCTCATGCAGCGAATTTAACGGCAAGGAGCCGTGGCGATTTAAAAAAGAGACTGAGGAAGCGATGGAGGCAGCGCTCAGACAGAGGCATTGTATGATTCCGTATCTGTATACCATGAACTATCGCAGCTATGCCGAGAATATGCCGCTGATTGAGCCTATGTATTATGAGTATCCTGAAAATGCAGAGGCTTATGAGGTAAAGAATCAGTATTTCTTTGGCAGCCAGCTTATGGTAGCACCTGTTACAACTCCACGTATTAAGGGACTTAATGTGGCAAAAACCAAAGTATGGTTCCCGGAGGGCATCTGGTATGATATCTATACAGGCATGCGCTATGATGGTGGAAGAATGCTGGAGGTTTACAGGGATTTGAGCAGCATACCGGTGTTTGCGAAGGCGGGAGGCATACTTGTGTGTGCAGATGCTGATGAGCTTGATGCAAGATCTGTTATCAAAAATCCTGATGTATTATGTGTCAGGGTATTCCCGGAGGCTGATGGTGAGTTTGAGCTATACGAGGATGACAATGAATCCTGCGGATATGTAGATGGCAGATGTGTGACCACAGCTATGAAATATTCTGCGGATAAAGATATGTTTGTCATTTCTCCGGCAGATGGAGATACATCATTAATACCTGACAACAGAACCTATAAGCTTGTCTTTGAAAGAAGAACCGAGACAGCAGCCGATAAGGTAAAGGTATCTGTGGATGGTAAAGAGGTATTGGCAAAGAATAAATATGATAAAGAAAACAGAAAGCTCATCGTTACTGTAAATGCATCGACAGCGAGCAAAATAAGCGTTGCAATATCGAAAGACACAGTAGCGCTTGATAATCAAATCGAAAAAAGATGCTTTGATTTCCTGAATCAGGCAGAGATAGGCTTTGTGCTAAAGGATGAAATCTACGGTCTTATTACATCGGGAAAGAAAACAACAGTGATTTTATCAGAGCTCAAGGCAAAGGAGCTTGATACAGAGCTGTATGGTGTATTGACAGAGATACTTACAGCCTGAGGCAGTCACCGGTCATACTAGGTGTGACCGGTGACTTTCTTTATTGTAAAAATAAAAAATGGATGATGCTATTATAGTAAACAGAAGTATTTTTATAAGAAACATCAGGAGAAACTATATAATTCAAGGGAGGATTATGCAATGGGAAATTCATATAAGAACTGTAAAATACAGGACAACACAGCAGAGCTGATCTACGAGAACGGCAGTCTGTTTGTTACCATATTTGAAAACAACATAGTGCATGTTGCACAAAAACCCGGCATCGAAAGTGTTGCAATAGAAGAGGGCTTTATTCCGAAGGCTGCCACACCGGACGTGACCTGTAAGGATACATCTGATGCCAAGAGTACCGCAGCAGAAGCCGGTGTAAGCGATGCAGCGGTTAAAGCAGTCATCAGCGCAAGGAATATTACTGTATATGTGAAGGATAACGAGAAGCTTGATATTTATTACAAAGGGAAGCTTGTGCTTTCAGATTATGAAAAAGCACGCAAAAAGAGTGAGAAGAATCCGTACGAGGATCTTGCCATCGCAGAGCTTGAGGGACATACTGTCGGAAAAGATGAAGAAAAAACTGACTCTGTTACCATCATCAAAAAGCTTGGAAAGGATGATGCTATTTACGGTCTGGGAGATAAGCCGGGATGCCTCAACAAGCGTGGATATTCATATGTAAACTGGAACACGGATGATCCTGCGCCACATGTGGACAGCTTCAAATCGCTGTACAAATCAATACCATTTTTTATCGTGTTGGGCGATGAATATTGCTATGGAATTTTTGCGGATAATACCTACAAGACAACCTTTGATTTCGGTTATGAAAACACAGATTACTATTTCGTCGAGCATGAGAAGGGCGAGCTGGACTACTATTTTATGCCGGGAAATGATATGGCAGAGGTGGTAGGACTTTATACATCACTGACAGGCACCACACCGCTTTATCAGAGATGGATATACGGCAGCCATCAGAGCCGCTGGGGCTATTACACACAGGATGAGGTGCTTGATATAGCTGACAAATTCCGCGAGCTTGATATCCCATGCGATGTGATACATATGGATATCGATTACATGAACGGCTACAGGGTATTCACCTTTGATGACAAGAAATTCCCGGATGTAAAGGGCCTTTCAGAGAAGCTTGCTGACAGGGGTGTAAAGCTCATATCCATCATTGACCCGGGTGTGAAGAAGGATGAGGACTACTTCATGTACAAAGAGGGTATGGAGATGGATGCATTTGCACATGATACAGATGGCAGTGTATATGAAAATGCTGTCTGGCCGGGAACATCGGTATTTCCGGACTTCACAAAGCAAAGCGTCAGAAGCTGGTGGGGAGACAAGACAAAGATACTTCTCGAGCACGGTATCAGTGGCATATGGAATGATATGAATGAGCCTGCAAGCTTCAACGGACCACTGCCGGATGATGTGCAGTTTGAGTATGGAGCACATGAAAAGGTTCACAATATTTACGGACATTTTATGGCAAAAGCTACATATGAGGGACTTGCGAAAAATGATGGTGGAAAACGTCCGTTTGTACTTACCAGGGCTGCATATGCCGGAAGCCAGAAATACTGCGGCGGCTGGACCGGAGATAATCACAGCATCTGGGCGCATATAGCACTTTCACTCGAGCAGGTGTGCAATCTGTCAGTCAGCGGACTTGCCATGTGTGGCAGCGATATAGGCGGTTTCGGAAGTGATACTACACCGGAGCTTCTTGTCAGATTTTATGAGGCAGCAGTATTTGTGCCGTTTTTCAGAAATCATTCAGCGATGGGAACACGCAGACAGGAGCCTTGGCAGTTTGACGAGACTACGATAGATGCAGTCAGAAAGACAGTAAAGCTCAGATACAGATTTATCCCATATATCTATGATCTGGCACATGAGTGTGAAAAGACAGGAGCACCTATCGTGCGCCCGCTCGTATACGAGTATCCTGCAGATAAGCATGTGAGAAATATTTCCGATGAATATATGCTCGGAAGCTTTGTACTGGTTGCACCTGTGATCGCACCGGGCAAGGAGGCAAGAGAGGTTTATCTGCCTGACGGCGACTGGTATGATTACTACACAGGCGAAAAATACAGTGGCGGCAGATATATTTTAGCAGATGCACCACTTGATAAAGTACCTGTCTTCATAAAGGCAGGAGCCATTATCCCTGTTGCAGACGGAGAAATCCGCTCCACAGAGGACATTACAGAGGATAAGATCAGCATACTGACATATCCGGGCAAGGGCAGCTTCGTGCATTATCAGGATGACAATGAGACGTTTGCATACAGAGACGGTGCGTATAATGCTGTTGAGTATACCATGGATGGGGATAAGCTCGAGAAGAAGGTGCTGCATAAGGGATTATAAAAATACATAACCTTAAATTTAAAATTCAATATCAACCTCTACAGGGCAGTGGTCTGAACCGAGCACATCGGTATGGATCGCTGCCTTTTGCAGCTTATCATTGATGCGCTTTGATGTGATAAAGTAGTCGATACGCCAGCCTGCGTTCTTCTCGCGAGCCTTAAAACGGTATGACCACCAGGAATATATACCCTCGGCATCCGGATAAAAATATCTGAAGGTATCGGTAAAACCTGAACCTAAAAGCTCCGTCATTTTAGCACGTTCCTCGTCTGAAAAACCTGCATTTTTGCGGTTGGTTTTTGGATTTTTCAGGTCGATCTCATTGTGTGCGACATTCAGATCACCGCACAGTACGACAGGCTTTTTGGTATCAAGAGCCTTAAGGTATTCACGGAAATCATCCTCCCACTGCATACGGTACGGCAGCCTTTTCAGCTCATTCTGTGAGTTTGGAGTATAGCAGGTTACGAGATAGAAATTGTCATATTCGAGTGTGATGACACGTCCTTCCTTATCATGCTCCTCAATGCCTATGCCGTAAGACACAGATAATGGCTCATTTTTGGCGAAAATGGCGGTGCCGGAATAGCCTTTTTTCTCGGCGTAATTCCAGTACTGGTGATAGCCCGGCAGGTCAAGGTCAATCTGTCCCGCCTGTAGCTTGGACTCCTGTATACAAAAGAAATCCGCATCTATACTGGTAAAAAAATCAAGGAAACCTTTCTGGACGCATGCGCGCAGTCCATTTACATTCCACGATATAAATTTCATGTCTTAATCCTCCATATAAGTGTGTGTATTAAAATCATATTTAAAAAGTATTCTTCTTACAAAAACGAAATCATATAAGCAGGCAGACAGAGTATGTCTTTGTCTTTTGAGAAATCCTTTGTATATACGAGATATTTTTGAAGAATACGGTTTGAAAATTTTATTGAAAATTCATCCAGTGACTTATGGGTTTTATAGCCACTGGATTTTACTTCAATAGGGCAAACCTTATTTTTTTTGGCAATAAGAAAATCTATTTCGTAATTATGGCGTGAACTTTCATTAAAAAAAGTATAGTAAAATAATTCGTTGCCATTACACGTTAAAAGCTGTGCAACTACATTTTCGTAAAGATAGCCTAGATTAGTTCCTAGCTTGTCATTTAACAATTTTTCATAAATTATGTTTTCTGTGAAATCTTTGTCTTTAAACATCAATGTAGTAAACAGCCCGGTATCGCATAAAAATAGTTTAAACCGGGTTAAGTCTTTGTTGGTTGACATACCGGCACTTGGGTCATTTGCATGGTATGATACCAAAACAGTTTTTGAGTCTTTTAACTCTGCAATCAGTTCCAGTGTATTATCGGCGCGATTGTTTGTCAGTACGCTTGATACCTGATATCGCGAAGCATTTTTGTTTAGCTGCGCAGGAATTGCATCAAAAAGCATAGATATTTTTCCAGTGGCATCTATTTTTTTGAAATCATCTTCATAAAGATTCAGAATATCACGCTTTACGTCATCAACCTTACGGAAGTTATTGGTTTTGATATATTCATCAACTGCCTGCGGCATTCCCCCGACAAGCATATAAAGACGGAAATCACGCATCAATTTACGATTAATCTCTTCTCCGAAGGGTTTTTGAGAATCGAATAGCTTATGGATTAGGGGGATAGTTGTTTCATCATTCAAAGCCCATAAAAATTCTTCATAATCCATAGGATACATGTTTAGCTTTCTTTCTTCGCTTGGAATAAGTATATCCTGTACGTTTTTTTTGATAGAAATCAGAGAACCGGTTTCTATATAATCATATCGGTGATCTTTTACAAGTGATTTGATAGCCTGTCTTGCGCGGGGGCATAATTGTACTTCGTCGAAAATAATCAAAGACTCTCTCTCATAGAGATCGACTTTGTATTGGAGCTGCAACTGCAAAAACAGATAATTCAGATCTGAAATATCCTCAAACAGTTCACGTATATTTTTTGAGACGATTGAGAAATCAATGATTATATAACTTTTGTATTCATTTCGTCCAAATGACTCTACGATGGTTGACTTGCCTATACGACGGGCTCCTTCGATTAAGAGTGCTGTTTTACCATCGGAATCCTTTTTCCATTGCAATAATTTATCATATATTTTTCGCTTAAACATGACATTCTCCTAATAAAATTACAAAATCGCATTTTTTATTTTGATGTTTTACTACAAAATCGCATTTTTTATTTCAACGATTTACCACAAAATCGCATTTTCTTTTTTGCTATTTTACCACAAAATCGCATTTTTTAAAAGAGGTTTGAATCTGCAGATTACACTTTTTATATAAAATCGTTACTGTTCACACCGAACAGTGTGACCAGCAACATAAAATACGTATAATAGAGGAAGAAAATACGTAAGAAAATACGCAAGATAAAGTCGGTTCATAAGCTGCACCAAGCTGGCAAAGAAATCAGAAATATGTGAAAATATGACATAAATATAATAAATCCGCTACACTATATCATATGATTACGCACATGATATAATGCAGCGGATTTTGTTGTTGATTATTTTAAAGCTCAAGTAAAATTTCTTACAGCACATCGCTTCCATCAGGAATCTTTGAGATAATAGTTCTGTTGATCCTGATTAAGAATAATGTCGAAACAGTAAAGGATATCACCTCTGCTATAGGGAAAGCCCACCATACTGCGTGAAGTCCACCGAGCCTTGAAAGGATGTATGCTGCCGGAATTAAAACCACAAGCTGACGCATGATTGATACGATCATGGAAAAGACAGCTTTTCCCAAAGCCTGGAATACTGTGCCGACGATAATACAAAACCATGCGATGAGGAAATGCACGCCGATTATTCTGAGCGCCGGAACACCGATTTGGAGCATATCGTCAGAGGCGCTGAACATTCCAAGAAGCACCTGTGGTATGAATTCAAAGCAGGCAAAGCCAACGAACAGCAGACAGAATGCTGTTATCAGGCTGACCTTTATTGTCTTAACCATACGCTTTCTGTTCTGAGCACCGTAGTTGAATGCGATGATAGGTGTGATTCCGTTGTTCAGTCCGAATACAGGCATAAAGAAGAAGCTCTGCAGCTTGAAATAAACACCGAAAACAGCAGCGGCAGTCGATGAAAAGCCGATAAGTATTCTGTTCATGGCATATGTCATTATAGAGCCTATAGACTGCATGATGATTGACGGAATACCGATAGCATAAATGGTTCCCATGATTTTGAAATCCGGGCTGTAGCCCTTGAAGCTCAGGCTGATTTCATGATTGAATTTGTGGTTGCAGGCAAAGGCAACAACGGCGGCTACGCACTGTCCCACAACGGTTGCCACGGCTGCACCGGTAGCACCGAGCTTAGGGAAGCCAAGCAGTCCAAAGATCATGATAGGATCCAGAATGATATTTGTGATGGCACCGCAAAGCTGTGAGGTCATGCTGAAAATAGTTCTTCCTGTCGATGTAAGCACCCTCTCAAAAAAGATTTCCGCAAAAATACCAAATGAAAAAATCATAACAGTACTCAGGTAGCTCACACCCATATCCATGATTTCGATATCAGCATTTCCAATCTGACTCATGTAAAAAGGCTTTACGATTGTAAGTCCGAGAATCAGAAATATTATGTAGCTGAATGCATATAGTACGGCACCGTTGATGCCGATTTTGTTGGCTTCATCATATTTATGGGCACCGAGTGACTTTGACAGCAGCGCGTTTACACCTACACCTGTACCGGTTGCGACAGCGATGATGAGTGTCTGCAAAGGGAAGGCAAGTGAAACTGCTGTGAGTGCATTTTCGGACAGCTTTGCAACGAAAATACTGTCCACGATGTTGTATAGAGCCTGTACGAGCATGGAAATCATCATAGGCAAAGACATGTTAAATACAAGTCTGCCTATAGGCATGGTTCCCATCTTGTTCTCTGTTACAGGGGCTGAATTTGTTTCCTGACTCATAATTCCTCCTATTGTAAATGATTGTTAATTTAAAACTCCTACATTATATATGTACGAAGCTTTAGTTATTAAAATTAAAATCACCGGTAGATTAGCCGGTGTTTAAAATGTGCAACAAAGCGCCAATTACATATAATACCATGACTGCAGGATACTTTCAAGGTATTATATAACTGTTAAATCATATCATAATAGTTAATGAAAAAATGCCTCAAAAAGTATAGCATTGCAGGGTATAAATTACGATAACCGCTTGACAAAATGACAGAGAGATATATAATTAGTTCAAAAATGAATAATTCAAAAATGTATAACAAAGTAGCAAAATAGGAAAAGGAAAGAAGGAATATCACATATGAAATTTAACTTTGAGTTTGCAGAGAAGATTTCGCGAACCTACAGCGATGAGTGCAGACCACTGTGCCATGAGCTGAAGCTTCCACAGACAGCCTTTGATATACTCATGTTTCTGGCGAACAATCCGGAATATAAGACGGCAAGGGATATAGTTGAAATAAGAAAAATCAAGGCAAATCTTGTGTCTGTAAATGTTGACAAGCTTGTGAATGACGGCTATCTGGAGAGAAAACCTGTGGAAAATGATAGGAGGAAGACGGAGCTTGTCTGTACAAAAAAGGCCGGGACTGTCATTGAAAGAGGAAGGCATATACAGCAGCAGTTTACAGCAGATCTGTTTGCAGGGATAGATGAGGAGCAGAAAAAGCAGCTGACGATTGTTATGGAACAGCTTGAGAATAATATGGATGAAATAATCAGGAGGAAATCACACAAATGAGCACATTAATAACTATAATAGTAACATTTTTTGCCGGTATGGGCGCAGGCCTTGGAACCGGCTTTGCGGGACTAAGCGCAGCAGCAGTAATAAGCCCTATGCTCATTACATTTTTGGGAATGGACCCTTATATGGCAGTGGGAATAGCCCTGTCGTCTGATGTACTTGCCAGCGCAGTGTCAGCCTATACATATGGAAAGAACAAGAACCTTGATGTAAAAAACGGGCTCATAATGATGGTCACGGTTTTATGCTTCACGGTTGTTGGAAGCTATGTATCAAGCCTTGTGCCGTCAGCAACAATGGGCAACTTTTCGGTATTTATGACATTTTTACTCGGAATCAAGTTTATAGTCCGTCCTGTCATGACAACAAAGGAGGCCATGCAGGGAGTTTCAGCTAAAAAGAGAGCTGTCCAGTCAATCATCTGCGGTGTGATTATCGGATTTATCTGTGGCTTCATAGGTGCGGGAGGCGGTATGATGATGCTCCTCATCCTCACATCGGTGCTTGGCTATGAGCTTAAGACTGCAGTCGGAACGAGCGTATTTATCATGGCATTTACAGCCTTTACAGGAGCTGCCTCGCACTTTGCCATCGGTGGAAAACCGGACTGGTTTGTGCTGCTTTTATGTATTGCATTTACACTCCTTTGGGCGAGAATTGCAGCGGTTTTTGCAAACAAGGCATCCGCAAAAACCTTAAACCGTGCCACAGGTATTGTGCTTGTAATACTTGGCATCGTGGTATTTGCATTTTCACTTCTGAGCTGATTTTTCTTGAATATATAACTGTAAGCCCCGGCTGCCCGACCGGCACACACAGCTTCCCCGCGTGCGAATAGCGAAGCGGCTTAGATACTGTAGAAATTATGCCATGAAACACAGAAACGCTCCTGCATGGACGCAGGGGCGAGGAGAACCGCGCCACGGACGGCGCGTTTCGACGGTTTCGTCAGGCATAGAAGCCCTTCAAGCATAATTTTGTACAGTATCTTAGCAGCGCAGCGTAGCACGCGGGGAAGCTGTGTGTGCCGGTCGGGTAGCCGGGATTTACATCATTACATAAAACAAGATAAAAATCATCATACGTATTTTGAGAAAATTGCGAAAAAACTTACCATTTTGTGCAAAACCACATATTTAATAGAAAGATTCACATAAAGATTATTAAGAATATAGTATTGTGCCATTAGAAAAATAGTACTATACTGAATTTGTCTGATGAATTTAGACTTGAGTATAAATAATAATATAATTAAATGGTCAAAAAGTATCATAAGATAGGAGGAAATAACAAACTATGTCTTCAAAAAAAGATGCGATGAAAAAGAAATTGGAAAACATGCATTTGGGTGAAAGGATTAACTATGGCTATAGAATGGTTATTACCATGATGCTTATTTCGGGACTGCTTTCGATTGCGGTCATTGGTGTGTTGTTTTTCAATATGTTAAACTATGTAAACAAGGTAAATGCTGCCGATCAGGCGGTTAAGACATGTAGAATAAATGTAACTGCAGCGGCAAGAAATGTAAGAGAGATGGCACTTAATCCTGACAAATCAACATATGACGACTATGAGCAGGGCGCAAAAGAAAAGCTTGAAGATGTTGATGTGCAGTTAAAAACAATAAAAAAATCAGGTATCGTTCCTGAGAATCAGTATAATGAATATTCAAAGGCTCTTTCTGATTGGGCGAATATCGGATACTCAATCATGGATAAGATTAAAGCCGGACAGAAGGATGAGGCTGTTGATCAGATTATCAATGAGTGTACACCAAAGTTAAATAAAACTGTTGAGCTTGCAAAGGAAATCAACAAGCTGGCTGACGAAAGAAGCCATCAGGCAGTTGTAAAGACATACGTATGTGCTGCAGTCGGACTCATAGTCATAATTGTCTGTCTGATATGTGCATGGCAGTTGACAAAGAGAACAGGAAAGATCGTGCTTGATACAATCCTTGAGCCATTACATGCAATCGAGGATGTGGCAAAGGAGCTGACAGAAGGAAATCTTCACAGCGCACTTGATTACCGTTCAGAGGATGAAATCGGTAGATTGGCACACAGCATGAGAAAGTCTATCCGCATTCTCGGCTCATATGTGGATGATATAGACAGGTCGATGAAGCTCTTTGCGGACGGACATTTTGATGTACAGCCGGAAGTAGAGTGGAGAGGCGATTTTGTAGGTATTTTACAGTCATTTATGGAATTTGAAAAAAGTATGGCAGTCACCATAAAGGGAATCCAGAATGTATCAAGCGAGGTTTCAAGTGCGGCAGAGCAGGTAGCTGCAAGCTCAAATGACCTTGCAGACGGTGCAACCAATCAGGCTGCAGTTGTAGAGGAACTGACAGCGACAGTTGCGGGAGTTTCAGAGCAGGTGGAGCAGAATTCAGAGAGTGCAAAGGAAATCAGTGGAAAAGTGGATGAGCTTGGAGAGGCAATCTGGGAAAGCAATGGAAAGATGCAGGAGATGGTTACATCTATGCATGAAATAAACGAAGCCTCTAAACAGATAGATCAGATTATATCAACCATTAATGAGATTGCATCACAGACCAACCTGCTTGCATTAAACGCTTCTATTGAGGCAGCAAGAGCAGGGGAGGCAGGAAAAGGCTTTGCGGTTGTGGCAAATCAGGTAAATATGCTTGCCGATCAAAGTGCACAGGCTGCAAAGGAATCAGCTGCGCTCATAGAGACATCTGTGCAGGCTGTTGAAAAAGGCATGAATATTGCAGAGCAGACAGCCTCACAGCTTGAAGAAGTAGCAGAGAACTCTAAGGTGATTACAAAAGAGGTGACTAATATAGCTGATACACTGGAGACCCAGACCAGTGAGATCAAGCAGATTAACGAAGGAATTGAGCAGATCAATGATGTTGTACAGACCAATTCAGCAACATCACAGGAGTGTGCGGCTGCGAGCCAGCAGATGAGCAGTGAATCAGAAAATCTGAGTGAAATGATAGCGAAATTCACAATTTCAGACATTGAAGAGTAATATAATAGAAGGTGAAATTTAATTATGGCTTTTGATGCATATAAAATACTTGACGAGCGGGAAGCAGGAAGTATGATTGACTTAATTGCACCTTGTATGGATGATTATCTGTATATTATAGATTTAAAGAATGATACACTGAGGATATCACAGTCAGCGGTAGAGCGTTTTATGCTTCCTGATAAATTTATGAATGATGCAACAAAGCATCTTCGTACATTGGTTTATGAGAAAGACCGTAAGCTGCTCGAAAATCACAAGCGTAAAATATATGATGGAAACGAAAAAAGGTACAACGTGCTATGTCGTTTGATTAGCGGGAAGAATTTACCGGTATGGATTAACTGCCGCGGGGAGGTAATCAATGATAATGAGGGGAAACCGCACTATATTATCGGCTGTATGAATGAGACAGGAAACAGGCAGAGGGCTGACAATATCAGTGGGCTGTTAGGTGAAAAGGAGATGGCGTCATATCTCTATTCACAGCCTAAAGAGAAGCTGTCAGGTTATTTCATACAGATTGGAATTGACGATTTTGAGATAATCAATAATATTCATGGACAGATATATGGCAACTACATACTTAAAAGAGTGGCTGAATGCATAGCAGAATGTCTCTCAAGCGGTCAGAAAATATATCATCTTGTTACAGACAAGTATATGCTTGTGGATATGTTGAGCAAATCGCAGGATGATGTGGTGCAGTTGTTCAAAAGGATAGGTGAAAAAATTGATGAGTTTATAGTTGATGAAAACTATAAATCAATCTTTTCGGTTTCTGCCGGAGTGACAGATATATCAACACTGGCAGAGGACGCAATAGAGTGCAGGAAAAAGTCGGATTTTTCTTTAAAATGCGCAAAAAAAAGAGGCGGAGGAAGCATTTATTTCTTTGAGGCAGAGGATTATAAAGTGTCATTGCGCAAAAATACCATCCTGAGTGCGCTTCGTAGCGCAACTGTAAATGATTTTGAAGGCTTTGAGGTATATTACCAGCCTATCTTAGATAGTGCTGATCGAATAATCGGTGCAGAGGCACTTTTACGGTTTTTCATGCATTCGGATGAGGGCGATGAAATGATCTCCCCGGTTGAGTTTATTCCTTTACTGGAGGAGAGCAGGCTTATCATTCCGGTTGGAGAGTTTGTATTGAACGAAGCAGCAAAAATGTGCCGTGAAATGCAGCAGTATATTGCGGATTTCAGGGTAAATATCAATGTATCATATATACAGATTATGCGTGGAATGATGGCAAATAAAATTCTCTCTGCTATCCAGGCAAACAATCTGAGACCTGAATCAATCTGTATCGAAATGACAGAGAGTGGATTCATGGATATGACGCCATGTTTTTGCAGCTTCAGGAAAAAGCTTGATGAGAATAATATCCAGTTCATAATAGATGATTTTGGAACAGGCTATTCAAATCTTCGCTATATCAGTGAGATGAACCCGGACTATGTAAAGATAGATAAGGATTTTACGGCAATGGCGATGCGCAGTGAAAAGGACCATGAGCTGTTCAGAAAGATTATAGAGATGGTTCACAGTGTAAATATAAAAATCTGCATTGAGGGAATTGAGAAGGAAGAGTGGGCTTGCGCAATGAAAGAAATCCATGTAGATTATATGCAGGGATATCTGTATGGCAGACCATGCGAAAAAGGCGTGTTTTTAAACAACTATGGGATATAAGGAATATTTTCCGGGAGTTACAGACAAAAAGAATGCCAATGAAATATTTGAAAGAATATTTAAACGAACAGAAAAACTAAACATCAAGGCATTGGGCAACAGGAGGCAAATCACATGCAAAATTCCAAAGAAAAAACTCTTTCCCAAAGGATTACAGATAGAATTATCAAATACATACTGGAGGAAAACCTGCAGCCGGGTGACAAGCTTCCGAACGAAACCGTAATGTGTGAACGGCTGAATGTTGGAAGAAGCTCTCTGCGTGAAGCTATGCGAGCACTCGCATCACGTAATGTGATCACCATACGCCAAGGCTCCGGTTCATATGTTTCCGCCACTCCCGGGATGATTGATGATCCATTCGGCCTGACCTTTGTTGAAGATAAACAAAAGATGATTAAAGATCTGATGGAAATCAGATTTCTAATCGAACCATCCATAGCTGCCATGGCCGCTATCCGTGCAGATGAGACAGATATCAAAAACATACTTACTGCATGTGAAAATACCGAAAAGCTCCTTCTTGCAAATAAAAATCACACTGAAAAGGATAGAGCATTTCATGCTGCTATTGCCTTAAGCAGCAAAAATATAGTTGTTCCAAAGCTGGTTCCTATCATCAACAGTTCAATTCCTCTGATCAGTGATTCTAAAGAATACACCCTGCGGGATGAAACCATCGAAACTCATCGTGAAATTGCAGATGCAATTGCAGCCCACGATGCCGTCCGTGCCCACGATGCGATGTATCTGCATCTGATCTACAACCGGAAGCATATAAAATCCATAAATTAATGACTGTCCGGTTATCACCAGCCACACTGCGATGTGACCGGCAGTACCATATTTTGTGGTTCTGGCGCTTGAAATAGTCGCTCAGCAACCTGTTTACGTTATACATCATAAGTCATTTTGGTTGGAATGTTAAAGTGTTGCTAATGATAAAACATAAAGTTTATATATTACTACATAAGAAAGAAGGATGAAATTATGTATGAAATGAAACCAGAATATTATATCGGAATAGATATGATTGATGAAGAACACAAGCAGTTATTTAAATATGCAGATGAGGCATATGAACTGCTGCATGATGAGTTTACACCGGATAAATATGATAAGATGGATATCATCTTGGAGAAGCTCCGTGACTACACAGTAAAGCACTTTGCTGACGAGGAGCAGTACATGGAATCAATACATTACAAGAAGATGTTTACACAGAAGGTTCAGCATATGGAATTTGTACAAAAGCTGGATGAGTTCATTGAGCATCACAGTGATGAGGAGATAGATCAGGATGAGCAGATCATGGGAATCCTCAAGTATCTCACAGACTGGCTGATAAACCATATCCTGTATGTTGACTGTCAGATACCGAAGCCACAATAAAGTACCTGAGTTTTAGCAAAGAGTAAGTACCGCAGGTCACCGCCTGCCGGGCAACGCACATACTCCCCGTAAGCTACGCTGCGCGGCTAAGATACTGTAGAAATTATGCCATGAAGCACAGAAATGCCCAGCCATGGACGGCTGGGCAAGGCGTTATGCGCCATGGACGGCGCATAAAAGCCGGTTTCGTCAAGCATAGAAAGACTGTAAGCATAATTTCGTACAGAATCTTAGCCGCGCAGCGTAGCTTACGGGGAGTATGTGCGTTGCCCGGCAGGCGGTGACCTGCGGTCCGTAATTTTATAGAAAAATATAGCGTAATCAGCATATATTTGGTATAATTTGGATATGAAAAATAAGCGAAGATTTGCAATGGTCTCAGTTTCAGTAATCGTAGTAGCATTGATTCTCGAGGCGGGAATTTTGAAATATGTAAATGATGCAAATGCATATAGGCTATCAAAGGTGCTTCTGGATCGTGTTGTCACTGTGCTCAATAAAAATGACCAGAGTGAGGAGGAGCTTATAGAATCGTTAAAGGACGATTATATAGTCAGGGCAAAGGCAGTGTCATATATCGTAGATGCAAAGCCACAGGTAGAAAATGATGTGGAGGAATTGCAAAAGATAGCAAAGCTGATGTCGGTAGATGAGATACATCTGTTTGATGAAACAGGTTGTATAACCAGCGGCAGCGTGCCAAAATACTTTGGCTACAGCTTTGATTCGGGGACTCAGATGTCATATTTTAAACCAATGCTCACCGATAAGAGCCTTACGATGTGTCAGGATGTCACACCGAATACATCAGAGGGAAAGGCAATGATGTATGCCATTACCTGGAATGAGGCTGGTACAATGATGGTACAGGTGGGTTTGAAGCCGCAAAGGCTCTTAGATGAATTGAAGCAGAATGAAATATCTACAGTGGTTTCTGACATGCCTGTGTACAAGGGCATGGAACTATATGTGGCAGATGCAGATACAGAACTGGTTAAGGGGGCCACAGATCGTGACAAAATAGGAAAAACCTTCCACGATTTAGGCCTTCCAACAGATATTAAGGAAAGCGATAAGCCAACAGTAAGGCAGATTAGCGTAAATGATTCAGGCTGCAGATGTGTAATCAGGAGAGGTGACAAATATATAGTGGCTGTCACCATTGACAAATCCTTTTATATGACGAACAGCGTAGTAGCACTGCTTGTAGTTGGCATATATCTTATACTCGCATCGTGCTGTATTATGTATATGTTTTCGAAGATTATGAAGGAAAAATATGAGAAAGAAAAGCTGCTGTATATATCGAATACTGATGCACTTACAGGGTGCCTGAACAGACATGCCTATGAGACAGATATCAATAAGCTTGATTTGAAAAAAGAGTGGGTATATATATCACTTGATTTAAACAGCTTAAAGCACATAAACGATACATATGGACATGATGTGGGAGATGAGATGATTTGCGCAGCTGCAGCCTGCATGATGGCAAGCTTTGGTGAGTTTGGCAAGGTATACAGAATAGGCGGAGATGAGTTTGTTGTGATAGTCACCCAAAAGCCGGATGAGCTTGATGCTATGACAAAGCATTTCGACAGCAGTGTAGCCGAATGGAGAGGAAAAATCGTCGATTCCATGACCATCTCATACGGATGTGTAAGAAGTCTGGAGGAAGACTGGGAGCTTGTACACGATATTGCGAAGGAAGCAGACAGGAGAATGTATGCAAGCAAGGCACGCTATTACAGTGACAGTGACATAGACAGGAGAAAGTAAATTAAAATAAAGATTCCATCATTCCGGATATGGTATTGATGGAATCTTTCAGGTGGGAAAATAAATAATTAGTGGAACAGCTCTACAATAAATACCGCCACACAGGAAGCCACGGCGACGGTTGTAAGCCCCTTGCCCTTTAATGCAAATATCACTGCCGCGATAAGTCCTGCTGCTGCACCAACCCACCAGTTAGTAGCATAAAACACTGCCGGAATAGTCATGGCGGTTAAAACTGCATACGGAATATAGTATAGAAAAGATCGCACGAAGCTGTTGTTGATCTTTTCTTTTATTGCGATAAAAGGAATAACGCGGATCAGATATGTGGAGCCCGCAAGTATGAGTAAATATATAAAAAATACACTGTTTTTCATTATGTAAAATCTCCTTATACGCTTATTATCAAATATTTAATAAATCATTCCTTATCAGTATCATCTGCAACCGGAAACAGCAGCGAACCGATAACTGCAGCCACAATGGCTACAACAGTGATGGTGATACCGCTTGAAATCCTTGACAAAAACGGTACGTAGTAAAACATGCAGCTAAGCACGAGTGCAAGCAGCACAACAAACACGACCGCACGCGATTTCTTCATCTCAGGAACCACGATAGCCACAAACATGCCATAAATAGCAAGACTCAGCGCACTCATAAGCCTATCCGGCAGAATGCTTCCCAGTATAGCACCTATCAGCGTACCGACAGCCCAGCCGATGTATGGAAGAGTTGAAAGTCCTGCAAAAAAGCTTCTGCTCACAGAATCCTCCTGGCTTGCCACGGCAAAAATTTCATCAGTCATCATAAAGCCGAGTATCCATCTGGAAATTCCGCTAAATCTGGAATCCGCCTTCTGACCAACCGAAATCGACATAAAGGAATATCTTATATTAATAGTAATCTGCGAAATAAGCATCTGGAAATACTGTCCCGGATGCATCATAATTCCAATGCCTGCAAACTGTCCGGCAGATGTGACAGTGGTCATCGAAATGAGCACAGCCTGCCACCAGGATAGTCCATATGACACCGCCATAATTCCAAAAGTAAATGAAACTGACAGATATCCCAGCGCAATCGGGATTCCTGCTGTCAGTCCTCGTTTATAGTTTTCCATTCTAAATTCTCCTTAGCATAATACAACAACATGTTATTCTAGCACAAATTTCATGAAAATGCACTTTCAAATTGTTTGTACCACTTTACAATCTTGCAGTTGCGCATCATGTAACTGCATAAAGACCGGTAATAATAATTGTAATTTGCCCATCAATCCGCTATACTGTAGCTAAGTACAGCGGATTGATGGATTTCGTGGAGGTTCATATGGTAAGCACTTACCTAGGTTTTGGAAAATACATTTGTATTGTAGTGAGGTGAAATTCATTCAAGGCTAATCTAACAGGAGGAGTAGATTTTGTATGCTGAATATATTTTATGGAGATATGAAAGAAGCAGTATATAATACGGCAGCGTATTTTAAATATGATTATGAAGATAACTGGATTACAGATCCATTTGTGAAGAAAATGATAAAGGATGTGGATCAGTCGATTGTTTTGGACAGTGGAGTAATCGACAGCCCAGTGTTAGGAAAAATACCGCCTACGGGGTTATCAGGTGGTGTTAAAACATTGATTTTGGTGAAGTTTGAAAAAAATAAAATTTTCAATGCATCGACCTGTGGAGATAATTGTGCAAAATGGTTATTAAAAATTGCAGAAACAGAAGACAGAACAATAAACTTACGTCATTTGATGAAATTTGAAGTTGAACCGTTTGACATCCGAATCCTTAACACGAATGAAATTGTGCATACCATGGAAGAACTGGTATCAATTGCAGGTGAATTTGTTTGATGGCAGGAGGATACGATGAAAGGAAAACATAAAGTTATTGTATCAACAAAACGTTTAAAGTATGAATTTGAACTTCGGAGAAATCTGACGATTATCCAGGGAGACAGTGCAACTGGAAAAACTACACTTGTAGATATGATTCGTGATTTCGTGAATAATCCAACCGGCACACCTGTAGAGGTGATATGTGATAAAAAATGTCATGTGGTTGAAGGAAGTTTATGGAAAGAGCAGTTGTCAGGCATATCAGACTGTATTGTATTTATTGATGAGGGAAATGAATTCATAACGACAGTAGATTTTGCAGACAAAATTCAAAAAACAGATAATTATTATGTAATTGTTACTAGGGAAGCTTTACCAGCATTGCCATATAGCGTAGAAGAAATCTATGGAATTCGTACATCTGGAAGATATGGGACATTGAAACAAAGTTATCATGAATTCTATCGGATATATGGAACAGATACATATGAAGATAAAGTGAGTCCGGAGATTATTATTACGGAAGACAGCAATTCAGGATATCAATTTTTTGAACATGTATGTATAGAAAATGGTTTGAAATGTGAATCTATGAATGGAAAATCAAATGTCTTTCATTATCTGAACAAACATAAAGGTGAAAAAATACTTGTCATTGCAGATGGGGCGGCATTTGGTTCCGAGATTGACAGGGTGTTGCAGGTTATCCATGGCAGAAAAAATGTGGCCTTATATTTGCCTGAATCATTTGAATGGATGATTATGGATGCCGATATTTTAAAGAATAATACAGTAAGAAGCATATTGAGTAATCCATCAGAGTATGTAGAGAGCAAGCTTTATTTCAGTTGGGAAAGGTTTTTTACAGCTATTCTGATTGAACAAACAAAAGACACCTATTTGGCATATGCAAAACGTAAATTAAATCCGGCATATTTAAGTGGAGCAATTAAAGAGTCGATTTTAAGAAAAATGAACATAATTGATCTGAATAAGAAAGATGAATAAATATTAAGAAAAAATAGAGGAATGGTTAAATGAAGGTTGTAGTAGCAATTGATTCATTTAAAGGAAGCATGACAAGCATGCAGGCGGGGATGGCCTGTAAAGAAGGCATATTGGCGGCAATGCCGAAAGCAGATGTGGTGGTCAGACCACTTGCAGATGGTGGCGAGGGAACTGTAACCGCTTTGGTAGAGGGCATGAATGGTACATATGAACATGTTGATGTAACAGGACCGATGGGACAAAAGGTGCACGCAACATATGGAGTACTTGAGGATGATACGGCTGTTATGGAAATGGCAGAAGCATCAGGAATCACACTTGTTGAAGGTAAACCAGATCCGTGGAAAGCGACCTCATTGGGGGTGGGAGAGATGATATTGGATGCCGTGCACAAGGGCTGTCGGAATTTCATAATCGGAATAGGCGGAAGCGCAACCACTGAGGGTGGCATAGGAATGCTGACGGCGCTCGGCTATGAGTTTTATGATGAGGATGACAATATTCTTCCGCCGGTATTTGGTTCGCTTGCAAGGGTAAAAAAGATCAAGGCTGATAAGGTCCCTTCAGAATTGAAGCAGTGTCATTTCAAAATAGCATGTGATGTAACTAATCCACTGTGCACAGAGCAGGGCTGCGTATACATTTTTGGAAAGCAAAAGGGCGTACAGGAGCATGAAAAGGCACAGATGGATAAAATGATGAGACAATATGCAGACTGTGTTGAGGAATATGCGGGAAAACGTTTTAGCGAGACACCGGGAGCAGGCGCTGCGGGAGGTCTTGGATTTGCGTTTCTATTTGGACTTGAGAACGTTGAGCTTAAATCTGGCATAGATATAGTGCTAAACGCCATACAGCTTGACAAGGAACTGAAAAATGCCGATATCGTAGTGACCGGAGAGGGCAGGCTTGATGGACAGAGCGCCATGGGAAAGGTGCCTGTCGGAGTGGCAAAAGCAGGCAGAAAAAACGGCTGTAAAGTAATCGCACTTGCAGGGAGTGTCACTGACGATGCAGTGGCATGTAATAAAGAAGGCATAGATGCGTTTTTCCCTATTATAAGAGGGGCAACAACGCTTAATGAGGCTATGGATATCAAAAATGCTCAAAAAAATATGAAAAACACTGCAGAACAAGTTTTCAGGCTTATTGACATCAGCTCGCTTATGGAATAATATATGTTAGTAAAATTATGCGTGGTGCAGGGGCCGGATGAGATATAAAAGCCTCGTATATCATAGAATATTTAAATAAAAAAGGAGAAAAGCAATGGCTAAGGAGAAAAAATTAGTAGAGGCCATCACTTCCATGGAGGAAGATTTCACACAATGGTATACAGACGTTGTGAAGAAAGCAGAGTTGATGGATTATTCATCTGTAAAGGGATGCATGATCTTTAAACCCAATGGTTATGCCATCTGGGAGAATATACAGAAGAATCTCGATGCAATGTTCAAAGAGACAGGTGTAGAGAATGTATACATGCCAATGTTCATTCCGGAGAGCCTGCTCCAGAAGGAAAAGGATCACGTAGAGGGCTTTGCACCGGAGGTCGCATGGGTCACACAGGGCGGACTTGAGACACTTCAGGAGAGACTTGCAGTAAGACCTACATCAGAGACACTTTTCTGCGAGCTTTTCAGCAAAACAGTACAGTCACACAGAGACCTTCCAAAGGTGTATAACCAGTGGTGCTCAGTAGTGCGCTGGGAGAAGACAACACGTCCATTCCTCCGCTCATCAGAGTTCTTATGGCAGGAGGGACATACTGTTCATGCAACAGCCGAGGAGGCAGAGGCACGTACAGTACAGATGTTAAACATCTATGCGGATTTCTGTGAGAAGTACCTTGCAATCCCTATGGTAAAGGGAAGAAAGACAGACAAGGAGAAGTTCGCCGGAGCAGAGGCTACATACACAATAGAGGCACTCATGCATGACGGAAAGGCGCTCCAGTCAGGAACCTCACACAACTTTGGTGACGGCTTCCCTAAGGCCTTCGGCATCCAGTACACAGACAAGGACAATAAATTACAGTACTGTCATGAGACATCATGGGGCGTTTCAACACGTCTTATCGGAGCTATCATCATGGTTCACGGAGATGACTCAGGACTCGTGCTTCCACCAAAGATTGCACCAACACAGGTTATGGTCATTCCAATCCAGCAGCAGAAGGACGGCGTACTTGACAAGGCATACGACCTCAAGGACAAGCTTTCAAAGGATTTCCGCGTGAAAATCGATGCAACCGACAAGACACCTGGATGGAAGTTCGCATCACAGGAGGTTCAGGGAATCTCAACACGTATCGAGATTGGACCAAAGGATATCGAGAAAAACCAGTGCGTTATCGTCCGCCGAGACACAAGAGAGAAAATCGTTGTCTCACTCGATGAGGTCAATGAGAAGCTCGCAGAGGTACTTGAGACGATGCAGAATGACATGCTCGAGAAGGCAAAGGCATTCCTTGCAAGCCATATAAACGATGCACACGACTACAATGAGTTCAAGGCAATCGCAGAGACAAAGCCTGGCTTTATCCGTGCAATGTGGTGTGGAGACGAGGCCTGCGAGAATAAAATCAAAGAGGACACAACAGTTACAAGCCGTTGTATGCCATTTGGTGACCAGGAGCAGATTTCCGACGTATGCGTATGCTGTGGAAAGCCGGCGCATAAGCTCGTATACTGGGGCAAGGCATATTAAAAGGAGAATCCAACGATGCGCATAGATTTACCGCAGAATGTCAACTTCATAATAGACACGCTCTACGAGCATGGCTTTGAGGCATATGCGGTAGGTGGATGCGTGCGTGACAGTCTCCTTGGCAGGACACCGCAGGACTGGGATATCACCACATCTGCAAAGCCTGTGCAGGTCAAAGCAATATTTGACCATACGATAGACACAGGTATCCGGCATGGCACAGTCACGGTCATGCTGGAGCATGTGGGCTATGAGGTCACCACCTACAGGATAGACGGAGAGTACGAGGATGCACGCCATCCAAAGGAGGTTACCTTTACCTCCAATCTGAAGCTTGATCTGGAGAGACGCGACTTCACAATCAATGCCATGGCGTATAATCACAGGGCAGGGCTTGTCGATGAATTTGACGGCATAGGAGATTTAAAAGCACATGTGATCAGATGTGTGGGCTGTGCGCACGACAGATTCAGTGAGGATGCACTCAGGATGTTTCGTGCGGTGCGATTTGCAGCCCAGCTTGGCTTTGATATAGAGGCACAGACTAAAGCAGCCATAAAAAAGCTTGCCCCTGCCTTGTCAAAGGTCAGCGCAGAGCGAATCCAGGTGGAGCTTGTGAAGCTTCTGACATCAGACCATCCGCAGATGATGAGAGATCTGTATGAGCTTGGACTCACTGCGGTATTCATGCCGGAGTTTGATGTGATGATGCAGACACCTCAGCACAATAAGCACCATATGTACAGTGTCGGAGAGCATACGCTTCATACCTTGGAGCATGTGCGAGCGGACAAAATTCTAAGGCTTACCATGCTGCTTCATGATGTGGCAAAGCCGGTGTGCATTACGACAGACGAGGAAGGCCAGAATCATTTCAAGAAGCATCCGGTTGTGGGAGCTGATATGACAAGAAAGATACTCAGGCGCCTTAAGTTTGATAACAGGACTACAGACTGTTGCTGTAAGCTCGTAAAAGAGCATGATGACCGTCCGGCCATCACAGAGCGCAATGTAAGGCGTGCCATGAGCCGCATAGGAACAGAGCTTTTTCCGCTGTTGTTTGAGGTGAAAAGAGCCGATACACTCGGACAGAGCATGTATAAGCGCGCAGAAAAGCTTGAATACATCGCAGAATATGAGCGTGTATACAGGAAAATCCTCGCAGACCACCAGTGTGTATCAAAAAAGGAAATGAAAATAAATGGCAGCGACCTGATTAAAATGGGAGTAGAGCCGGGACCGAAGCTTGGCGATATCCTGGACAGACTTTATGAGCAGGTGCTTGATGACCCATCGCTCAATGAAGCACAAAAACTTAAAGAGCTTGCGAATAAAATAATAACCTCTCTCATATGATTAAAAAGCATCTGAATAGTTATGGTGCATTAATCATATGAGGGGGGATTTTTTTGTATAATCAGCCGGAGGTGGCTTTGGAAAAATATGAGCTTACAGTAAGCAGGATAATAAAGGGCAGAGGAGCATATATATGTGACACAGGCATCGGGCAGAAGCTGCTCGTGCCGTACAGAGGGCATGAGCAAAGGGCATGCACCCTGCGGGATACGCTGGCATTTATCCAGAGAAACGGTATGGATGTGGAGCAGATATCACAGACAAAGGAGCAGTGTATCATATCGCGAGATAACTGTGAGGACGCATACATATTGAAGGATTACAGAGCAGGCAGAGAGTGCAGCACGGACAGCATAGATGATATGCGTGGCGGCAGCAGGGCATTAGCGCAGCTGCACAATATATTGGAAAAGTATCCTCTGCCTTCGGATATCGAGGTAGAAAGCCTGCATGAAAAAGCTCAGCGAAAATGTGCGCAGATAGTAAAGCTAAAAAACTACATACTGCGTCGCAGCAAGACAAATGCCTTTGAACATCTGTTTTATGAATGCTATGAGAGATTCTTAGAGCAGGGGCAGAAATCGGCGGAAATATTGTGTGAGCTGGAAAATAGTAAAACGTCGGTTCCGATATACTGCCACGGAGCCTTCAACCAGCACAATGTCGTGTATACACAGTCCGGAAGATGGCTCCCTGTCAATTTCGAGACCATGCATCCGGGATATCCGGAAACTGATCTTGCGGAGTACATGCGCAAGATGCTCGAAAAAAATCACTGGGATACAGCGGTTGCAGATGTAATTCTTGACAGCTATTGCAGCGTAAGAAGTCTTGATGATACATCAATGAGACTGCTTCAAGCACTGCTTTTGTTTCCTGAAAAATTTTGTAAGCTCTGCAATCACTATAGCAACTCGCGCAAGTCATGGGTATGCGACCGTGATGTGGATAAGCTTGCACAGCTCATACAGCTAAGCGGGGAGCGCGAGGAGTATCTGCATGCCCTGCATGCCATAGTGTAAGCAGTAATGCATATATATAGTGAATTTAATTGAAAAGTAAATGACTATACGATATATTATTATTGTAGAAAACGTTTAAAGCCAGCTATTAAAGGAAATACAGATGAAGAAATTCAAAAGATTATTTTGCATAGTATGCATGCTTGTGCTGTCACTTGCAGCATGTGGAAAACAGGACACGGATGATGGTGTAAAAAAATTCTATAACAGCATGAATGATACGACGGAGGCCGTGGGAGAAAGCACGCAGTCCGGTTTGAAAGCTGCTGCGGAGGAAAACGGAAAGTCCGTTAAGAAAAGTTCAGATATTCTCATAGTATCGGACATAAACAGTGCCAACGAGACGATCAGGGTATACAATTACTCGACAGGAGTACAGTATCAGTATTACTATGGTCTGGCCACCGGCTTTTTCGACAAATATGGCAATCACATGTCAGTTTCAGATATACATCAGGGTGATGTGGTTGACATATCAGGGGCAGATTCAGACGGCAAGGCAAAGCGGATACAAAAATCCGATAAGGTGTGGACAAACGACGCAGTGACCAATTTTTCTGTGGATAAGGATAAGAGCGTGCTTGAAATCGGAAATAGCAGCTACAGGCTGGGGGAGCGCACCATGATATTTTCAGGCTCGGATGTCATAGATACTGACAGCCTAACGGCGCAGGATAAGCTGGCTGTTGTCGGGATTGACAAGGATATAGTGTCAATTTCTGTCACAACAGGGCACGGCACACTGCAGCTTAGCAATACATCGCTGTTTGAGGGCAGCTTTTTGCAGCTCGGAGACAGGATATTTGCAGAAATCACTAAGGATATGTCGCTTGATGTGCCGGAGGGCAGCTATACGCTCGCTGTGGCCAACAACGGCTGGGGAGGCAGCACGGATATTGAGATAAAAAGAGGCGAGACTACAAAGGTAAATTTAAATGATTTAAAGGGTGAGGGTCCTAAAAAGAGCAGCATCCTTTTCGAGGTTGACGTGCAGGGAGCAAAAATATATGTCGATGGCAGTGAAATCGACTATACGAGCCCGGTTGAGATAACATACGGAAAACACACGCTTAAGGTAACAGCCGATGGCTATGACACATGGACGAGGACGCTTTACGTGAACTCAAAGGAGGCCACCATACAGATTACGATAAATGACGATACGGACAGCTCTGCAAACGATTCATCAGGTACCAAAACTAACAGCACCGGCAGTTCACAAGCCACCGCACAGACACCTTCCGAGACAGCCTCAGAGAGGGCTGATGAGAAGGACAATCAAAGTACATCTCAGGGCAGCACCACCGGCAGCTCGCAGAGTACAAATTCATCACGGGGAACCAACAATAAATCCTCTGACAGTTCCAAAAATAGTCTGACAAATAAGGACATATCCGATTATCTTTCAACATTAACCTCTTTATTAAGTTCAAAGTAAGGTTTTAAGAATGGTAAAAGTACATAAAAGCCTAGGAAATAGCGCATTTTCCTTGACAAACCCCATAAAAACAAGTATATATATTCTTGTAGGTAATTTGGGAATACAGCTCGAATTATATAAATTATGAAAATCCAGAGGAGGAATTTTATCATGAACAAAGCAGATTTAGTTGCAGCTATGGCAGAGAAGGCCGGAGTATCAAAGAAGGATGCAGAGGCATCTTTAAAGGCATTCACAGATGTTGTTGCAGAGGAGTTAAAGAAAGGTGAGAAGATCCAGTTAGTTGGATTCGGTACTTTCGAGGTATCTGAGAGAGCAGCAAGAACAGGAAGAAATCCACAGACTGGCGCTGAGATGACAATTGCAGCATCTAAGGCTCCTAAGTTCAAGGCTGGAAAGGCTTTAAAAGATTCTCTTAACTAATAAGTTAGACTATCACGGAGTAGAAGAATGGGTGAAGCCTTTAAGGCTCCGCCCATTTTTGGCTATATCCACTGAAATCAGGGTAATGGTTATGAATTGATTTATTATAGGTAAGACACAGAGGTAACAATGAGATTAGACAAATTTTTGAAGGTATCGCGTCTGATAAAGAGACGTACAGTGGCAAATGAGGCATGCGACGCAGGCCGTGTCACAGTAAACGGCAGACCGGCAAAGGCATCTGTAAATGTCAAGGTCGGAGACATAATAGAGATAGCATTTGGACAAAAGACAGTCAAGGTTAAGGTGTTAAATCTCCTTGACACAACAAAGAAGGAAGAAGCAAAAGATCTTTTTGAGTATATATAGGTTATATTTTCATGAATCCCGGCATATATTTACATATGCGATTCCACAGATGGCATGTATATGTGCGGCTGTCTATGGAGCATATTAAAAATTATGTGAGGGACAGGAAATGGAAGAAATATCAGGCACAAAGAGTCATAAGCTTATCTTGAATAATCGCAGAACAGGCAGCTTTACAGGCATTTTGGATGTGCTCTCCTTTGATGTGGGAGAGATACTTTTGGAGACGGAGCTGGGCATGCTTGACCTAAAGGGCAAGGATCTTCACGTAAACAGGCTAAACCTTGAGAAGGGAGAAGCCGATATAGAAGGTGAGATAGACATGATTACGTATTCGAAGGTACCGGAGGTGACCGGAAAGAAAGATAAAATGTTTGGCAGGATATTCAGATAAGCACCTAAGGAGGAATAATGAGTAAACGTCGTGCAAAGAGAAGGGGCGGAACTTTAAGTGTTTCCATCATAGTTATAGCATTTCTTGTGGTTATGGTAGTCCAGGTTGTGCAGCTAAAGCAGAAGGAATCTACATATGCCGCACAAAAAGCGGAGCTTGAAAAGCAGTACACTAAAGAATCGGAGCGTGCTGATGAGATAGAAAGCATGCAGCAGTATATGCAGAGTGACCAGTACATAGAGGATATAGCAAAGAGCAAGCTGGGGCTTGCGTATGACAATGAAATAATCTTCAAGGAAAAGGACAAATAATTTTTGAAGATATAGTTGCGCTTTTTCGTCAAAACCTTCTTTTTTGACCACATATAATCGTTGAAAAAAGATGGAGGCAAAAAGATGAGGATTGCAAATTTAAAAAAGGCTGTGTGGGGGCTTATGGCATTTGCATCCACACTGGTGTGTGTGATGGATTGTTATCCGCTGATACCTGCAGTGTATGGAGTTTATTGTCTGAGTAGTGGACATACGATTATTTTTTACATAGGATTAATTATTGGAATGGGATACTTTATATCGATACCGTCGATATGTAAGTATCTCTTTATTATTGCGGTGATTTACTTTGGGGAAAGGCTATTTGTGAGAAAAAGCAGTAAAAACGGATGTCTGACAACAGCCGTTGTGGCAGCTTGTGCCACGGCGGTGATGAATCTGTCGGTAACATTTCTGGGAAGGCCGGATACGGATGAGATAGTGTTGTCGGTAGCAGAGAGCCTTGTTGTGTTTTCGATGGCCTTTGCGTTTTGCAGAGCATGCGAATATTTAAGGGCTCTTGAGCACAATGAAAACCCGGTCATAGCAGGACTCCTGCCCGACAGGGAGGAGGCATTCGCCACAGCAGTTTCAGGACTTTCAGGCATTATTTCGACTGCAAATGTCATGGCTGTAAAATGTACGGCAGATAAAATCCCTGATGAGAGTGAGAAAATACAGCTTGAGGTGACAGGGAGACTTTGTGCATGCTGTGAGGGCTGCAGTGTGTGCTGGACAAGCGGGACTCCGATTTCCGACAGTATAAAAATGCTTGCTGATGCAGTGCGCAAACGTATGAAAACAGAGGAAATTGTGCAAAACAGATATGTGGATGGCTGCCCGCACTATACGCGCATGGTGGAAGCCGCCACAGAGGCATTTGCCCGTATTGAGCTAAATGAAGCCTGGTACAGGCGTCTCACGGAAAACAGACGCGTCATAGCCACACAGCTTGACGCTATGGCAGAGCTCATGGAGGGCTGGTGCAGGGCTGAAAAATGTATTGATAAAAAAAGAAGGCTGCGTCTTTCAAGAGTTTATGTATATACAAAAGAGGCTGGTATACAGGTGGAAAATGCCCATATTTATGAGAACGCAAGGCAGCAGGTATGTATAAAGGCAGATGTCTGCACCAAGATAGATGGTGGGATTGAAATTTCAAAGTATGTGCAGGCGGTTTCACGTGCCATGGGAGTGAAGCTCAGGCAGGCACATGGGACAGTTTCAATAATATCCGATGAGAGGACATCTATTGTGCTTTACGAGGAGAATCAGTTCTATGCACTTTCGGGGGTGGCGACCAAAAAGAAGACTGGCTCTCAGGCAAATGGCGACAGTTGCAGCATGTTTCAGCTGGATGATGGCATGTATCATGTATGTGTATCCGATGGCATGGGCTCGGGCAAGCAGGCGCAGGCCGAGAGCACGCTGGTGGTGGATTTGCTTGAAAAGCTTTTGGAGGCCGGCTTTAGCAGGGAAAGTGCCCTAAAGCTGATGAACTCTGCCATGGTCATATCGGCGGGTGAGGAGTCCTATTCCACGGTTGATTTTGCTACGATAGACATGTACACAGGTGAGCTTGAGCTTACCAAAACAGGCGCCGCACCGTCATTTATCAAATCAGGGAAACAAGTAAGTGTTATAGAAAATGAATCCCTCCCGGCAGGGGTCGATGTCTGGCAGGAGAGCAAACATTCAAAAAATACACTTCAAAGTGGCGATTTCCTTGTCATGGTGACGGATGGTGTGCTAGAATATCTGCATGTAAAGGACAGACAGGGGAAACTTATGGATATCATCGCAGGCGTCAAAAGTGACAATGCAGGCGTGATGGCGCAGGAAATTCTGGACAGGGTGCTGCTTGACACAGGTGGATACGCCATGGATGATATGACTGTAGTTGCAATAGGAATCTGGGAAAAATAATGATTAGACGGACGAAAGATTATATTCTGGAAAACAAAATGATAAAAAATCACAGCACGGTGCTTGTTGCGCTGTCGGGCGGTGCGGATTCGGTCTGCCTTCTGCTGGTGTTAAATGAGATAAAAAGACAGTGCACAGATGAGCTTGATTTTGCGTTGGAGGCAGTACATGTGGAGCATGGCATCAGAGGAGCCGAGAGCAGGGAGGATGCGAGGTTTGCGTCAGACCTTTGCGAGAGGCTTAACATACCGTGCCATGTGCATTCCGTGGATGTACCGCAATATGCAAAAAGTCATGGACTCGGACTGGAGGAGGCCGCCAGGATATTGCGTTATGAAGCGTTTGAAAAGGAAGTCGCCAGGATATTGCGCTATGAGGCGTTTGAAGAGGAGGCTGGCAGATATCCTTGCGAAACTGCCGATGCATCAGACCAAAAGCAGGGTAACAGCAGGCAGGCAGTCGTTGCAGTTGCGCACCATATGGAGGACAACGCGGAGACAGTTCTTTTTCAGATGCTTCGCGGAAGCGGAGCGAAGGGACTCGCCGGCATGCATCCGGTTTCCGTGAAGAACGGTGTCACCTATATCAGGCCGCTTTTATCAGCAACACGCGCACAGATAGAGGAATATCTAAAGGAAAACGGACAGGCTTTTGTCACCGATGCCACAAACACTGACACAGCCTACTCCAGAAATAAGCTGCGCCATGATGTGTTTCCACTGCTTTTGCAGATTAATGACAGGGCGATTGAGCATATCAATGAGAGTGCAGGACAGCTTGCGGTGATGAATGATTTTTACGAGCAGCAGCTAAAAGAGGCGTGTGACAGCATGGTTTCAAAAAAAGAAGGCAGGGTGATACTTGAAATCAGTCGCTTTGAGAGCCTGCATCCGGCATTAAAAAGCGGAGTAGCGCGCGAGTGTATACATCTGGCGTCAGGGCGGCTCAAGGACATCACGAGCACGCATATCGGTGCCCTTGTGAAGCTTGCAGGGCAGCAGTCGGGCAGAAAAATCAATCTGCCGTATGGTATTATTGCGGAAAAATCATTTGGCGAGGTGATACTCTTCGCCGAAAGGTGTGACGATGAAAAAGAAGAAATTCACATTACGCAAAAAGAGCTTGAGGTACTGAGTGCCACGGGAGAGCAAAAAAACATAAAGCTTTCGGCAGATGGCTCATATGTCACACTTTGTATACAAGATTTTAATGGTAAAATGGACGAAATTCCCAAAAAACCATATACGAAATGGTTTGATTATGATAAGATGAAGAAAGGCTTTGAAATAAGAACAAGAAAAGCCGGTGACTATATAATTGTGGATGACGAGGGCCATCATAAGAAGCTGAAGCAGGTATTTACAGGTGATAAAATTCCTGCACAGCAGAGAGCGGGGCTGTGGCTCATAGCCCATGAATCACTGGTGCATGCCATTATCGGATACAGATCCGGCTGCAGCGCACTTGTCACACCACAGACAGGAAAAGTACTTAAGATCACATTTTACGGAGGAAAACAAAATGGATTTTTCAAAAAAATATGATATTTCGGTTTACCTGACAGAGGAGCAGCTCAATAAGCGTATTGCAGAGATTGGAGCGCAAATCACAGAAAAATACAGGGGACAGTCAGTATATCTCATTTGCATACTCAAGGGCTCAATATTCTTTACCACTGAGCTTGCAAAGAGAATTGATTTGCCTATGACTATGGATTTCATGTCGGTATCCAGCTATGGCTCAGGCACAGAGTCATCAGGCGATGTCAAGATTAAAAAGGACCTTGAGCATTCTATCGAGGGAGAGAATGTCATCATCATAGAAGATATCATTGATTCGGGAAATACTCTTAGCAGGCTTTCAAAGCTCCTTGCCAAAAGAAACCCGAAGAGTCTCACAATCTGTACACTTTTGGACAAGCCTGAGCGCCGTGTGGTTGATGATGTAAATGTAGACTACGTGGGCTTTGTGATTCCTGATAAGTTTGTGGTAGGCTATGGCCTTGACTATGATCAGAGGTTCAGAAATCTGCCTTACATCGGCTTCGTCGAGGGCGAAATAAAATAAAAAGGAGAAGTAAATTGAATAAACAAAAAAGCGGTATGCGCGGAATAGGCGTATACATTATCATTGTATTTGCAGTAATCTGCATCTGGTACTGGCTGAGCGCCGGGGCTACATCAAACTCTTACACACAGAGTCAGTTCGAGAAGGATCTTGACAAGAATCAGGTGAAGAGCGTAAAGGTAGTGCAAAACAGGGAGATACCGACAGGAAGTCTTGAGGTGAAGTTCAAGGATGGCACATCAAAGGTGCTTTATGTATCAGATGTAAACAATATCGAAAAGACCATGACAAAAGCAGGGTACACCGACTATACAGTTGCGGATGTTCCGGCTGAGAGCTGGATTATGACACTGCTTCCGTATCTTTTGGTATTCGGAGCCATGTTCATACTCTTTGCAGTGATGAACAACAACGCAGCAGCACAGGGCGGCGGTGGCAAGATGATGAACTTCGGCAAGAACCGTGCGAAGCTCACTACACAGGAGGAGAACCATATCAAGTTTTCCGATGTAGCAGGCCTAAAGGAGGAAAAGGAGGAGATTGCAGAGATCGTTGATTTCCTTCGTGATCCGGGAAAATACACCAGACTTGGAGCAAGAATCCCAAAGGGTGTCCTTCTTGTAGGACCTCCGGGAACAGGTAAGACTCTCCTTGCCAAGGCAGTAGCCGGAGAGGCAGGGGTACCGTTTTTCACCATTTCAGGATCTGATTTCGTGGAGATGTTCGTCGGAGTCGGAGCCTCACGAGTGAGAGATTTGTTTGAGGATGCCAAGAAAAATGCGCCTTGTATCGTATTTATCGATGAGATTGATGCAGTAGCCAGACGCCGTGGCACAGGAATGGGCGGCGGACACGACGAGCGTGAGCAGACATTGAACCAGATGCTTGTCGAGATGGATGGCTTTGGTGTCAATGAGGGCATTATCGTCATGGCAGCCACAAACCGTGTGGATATACTTGACCCTGCTATCATGCGTCCGGGACGTTTCGACAGAAAGGTTGTAGTAGGCAGACCGGATGTGGGCGGCAGAGAAGAAATTTTAGGTGTCCATGCCAAGAAAAAACCTCTTGCAGAGGATGTAGACTTAAAGCAGATTGCACAGACTACCGCAGGCTTCACAGGTGCAGACCTTGAGAATCTGATGAATGAGGCAGCAATCCGTGCAGCGGGCGAAAACAGAGAATATATCACACAGGATGATATCAGAAAATCCTTCGTCAAGGTTGGTATCGGAGCTGAGAAGAAGAGCCGTATCATCTCTGACAAGGAAAAACGCATCACAGCCTACCACGAGGCAGGGCATGCAATCCTTTTCCATCTGCTTCCGGATGTGGGACCTGTATACACGGTTTCAATCATCCCTACAGGAGCAGGCGCAGCAGGCTACACCATGCCTCTGCCAGAGAAGGATGAGATGTTCAACACAAAGGGACGTATGCTTCAGGAAATCGTAGTAGACTTAGGCGGTCGTGTCGCAGAGGAGCTTGTGTTTGACGATATCACAACAGGTGCATCACAGGACATCAAGCAGGCTACAAAGCTTGCGCGCGAGATGGTTACCAAATACGGTATGTCAGACAATATCGGCCTTATCTGCTATGCTGATGATGAGGAGGAGGTCTTCATCGGACGAGACCTCGCCCATGCAAAGAACTACAGCGAGGGCATAGCATCGGCAATCGATGTCGAGGTAAAGCGTATCATCGACGAGTCGTACGACAAGGCAAAGAGCATGATAGCAGAGTACCGCGATGTGCTTGACAGATGTGCAGCACTTCTTCTTGAGAAGGAGAAAATCACAAGAGATGAGTTTGAAGCACTGTTTGACGAGGACAGCAAAACAACAGTTGGACATAATATTTAAAAAATAACTATACTTTTGTGCAGAATCACTATATGAAAATATTAAATATAACTAAAGTACTATACAAATTGCATAAAAACAAACTACGATTTTTATGCAATTTGTGAACACTTATCGTTATAACCGTGATATTATAATAACCGTAAAAACCCCCCAATACATTATATAGTTTTTGCTATACCCCATAGTAAAAATACCTTCTCCTAAAAGGCAGCCGATCGCAGGCTGTCTTTTTTAATTTCTATATTATAGCTACAAAGTAAGGGATTGTGTGCCCGGGATGGTGCTTTGGTGGGGGATTGATGCCCTTACTGGAGCGCATAGAGAAGTTGCTTAGAGTCTGTCAGAATTATGCTTAGAGGAGCAGAAATGCCCGGCCATGGACGGCTGGGCAAGGCGTTATGCGCCATGGACGGCGCATAAAAGCCGGTTTCGTCTGTCATAGAAAGATTAAAAGCATAATTCCTACAGACTCTTAGCAGCGTAGCGTAGCGAAAGCGAGGGCATCAATCCCCCACCAAAGTATCGTCCCAGGCGCGCAATCCACGTATTAAAGAAAATAATTTGGTTACGATAAAATATGCTTGCATAATCACATCTGTTGTGATAAACTATGCAAGTATCGTAATTGAATACATGGGCAGATTCCCGAGTGGCCAAAGGGGACAGACTGTAAATCTGCTGCAACTTGCTTCGATGGTTCGAATCCATCTCTGCCCATTAAAAAACCTCAAGTCGTATGACTTGAGGTTTTTGTGTTATTCTGAAATTATCATTTAATTGACATGCGCCCCGGTGGCGGTAAGCACAGACTCCCACGCCATCGTATCAGGCCAGCCCTTTGTATCAAAGCCATCGCGGATACATCTGCTGTAGTAGTCCAGCTTGTTTCGTATCGGCGAATCATCTGTGAATCTTGCATCATCATAGATGCCGTTAATATAATCATCTATCGCGGTTCCGAATATTTCAGAGCGGTCCTCTGTTGCAAAGGTCATGCCGTAGGAATCAATGAAATACCCGGATATGTGGTTCGATGGATCATCCGGATTGTAGTTTGCGTAGCTATCATCATAAGAGAAGCTGTCAGGGTTAAAGCTGTTCCATTTCCCCTCAGAAAACTCGCTCTTTTCATCGTAGGTGTGTATGAATGTAAGCCTCTGGTCAATCAGATGGGAAATCTCATGGCCTACAGTGTAGCTGAAATCCCAGCTGTAGTTGCAGTTTAGAACTATTACATTGTGGTTGTTTATTATATTTACGAATCCACTTGGCTCATTTATCATATCTGAGTGGCCTGATGAAATATCACCGCACAGATAGATTCGCATGCCTCTTATATCGCCATAACACAGCTGTGTGAAAAAGTCATCAGGGAAACAGTCAAGTATTTCCTCAAGCGAATCCAGAGCGACCGACAGCTTATCCTTGTTCTTGAATTGATGGATATCGTAGTAATCAATTCTCTTTGGCACCTCAGGCCCGAAATATATGGAAAAGCCGTATTTCTGTTCAAGGGCTGTGATACGTGCATTTATGTCGGATAAATCACCCCAGTCATATGACGCGGTGTCAGGTATCAGAGTGACCTCGTCGCCGTATGTATTGTAGTCGGAATTCTTCCCGGCCTCTTCCATAGCTTCCTGATTTTCATCGGTACTGTCAGATGGGTCTATGGCAGAATATGGGGATACATATGAGCCATCATCGCGTAAGGCCTGTAGCAGTGTATCACAGTCATTGTATGACGTGATTTCGGCTTTGCTGTCATTCTTGCCCTTGTCGAGTGACCAGATGAGAATTTCCGGGTTGCACTGCGCTGTGTACAAAAGCATCATAACACAGTTTGCATCAGGCAGATATACCGAGTTGGCAGAACAGTAGGTCTTGGTATCGGCTGCCGCAGAGTCGGATGAGCTGTCGGACATTTTGCCTGTGTTTCGAGTCGCCAGATTGTATGAAAAGGATGAACTGACACCGGTGGCGGGTGAATATTTATAGTAACTGATGATGTTGTCCGAGGATAAATCCTGGCATCGTATGAGCATGTCACCATCCTCTGCCAAAGTCACATCCACCACATCCGGCAGTGAAAAAAAGCTGTTTTCTCCATCGGATGAATGATAGTTCCAGATATTGTTGGCCGTATCTGCCTCGATTACAAAGCCCTTTGAGTCGACACATGACATGGAAAAACTTTGTCCTTCGTAGGTTGAAAGCACTGTGTTATCGTCAATCCTTATATCAGAGACTGCATATTTGTAGGTATCGGGTGTGACACCTGACACGAGAGCGTATTTTCCGTCAGCGGAGGTGGCAATCTGTGAGACATCATAATAATTGCCGGGATTCGGCACATCGCCATCATCAGAATCTGATGTATCGCAATTGCCATCATAGTCCTCAGGATTATATTTGCAGGTTTTTATCTCCTTTAAATCCTTATCATAGATTGTTGCCCTGCCGGCATCGGAATTGATGAGCCAGAGTCGGTCACCTTTTATCATGTAGTCATCACAGTCGGTTTTGTCGTGAGTGAGGCTTGCCGTGATTTCATTGGACCAGGGATTATATACATCAAATGAATACTGAACAGATTGATCATCGGTCTCTATGATGGAATTATTGTAGCTGCCCTGTCCTACCATAAGGATGTTATCACCAAACTGTCTTGTATCATTGTACGGCTGCCCCTCAAAGGCGACATTGTGCAGGATAGACAGATTGCTGCTTCCTTTAACACTTGTGGTATCCTCCCAAAACGCAGGTGATTTGTGCAGAATAGCCTGCTTTTGTGCGGGACTCTTAAATAGATAAGAGACATCCGAAAAAGAGCAGGCTGTCATGGAGATTGCACTGAAAAATACCAGCGAATATGTAATTAAAGTGGTTACATGTTTGCGTTTGAACAATTTTGACTCCTTTGGAAGGTGGTGTATATGCAGGCTATTCCTCAGCAGCATGTGCGGTGGAAACTCGTGCAGTAGATTCTCTTTCAATCAGCATCGGACGTAGCTGTGTGCGGCTGATTGGAATATGGTGAATGAGCGAATTCAATATAATATATGCACAGCGGCCCAGATCATTACGCTCCTGTCTGATAGTGGTAAGAGGAGGGGTAAGGGCTGCGGCAAACTTGACATCGTCAAAGCCTACCACACTTATATCATTTGGCACATTGAAGCCGTGCAGCTGGCACTCTAAGATAACACCCTTTGCTATAGTGTCGCTTCCGCAGAGGATAGCGGTGGCACCTGCTGCAATAAAATTTGAAACGTAATACTGTGCGGTTTCAGGAATATAGTAGCCGTGTCCCATGAGCTCCGGGTAGATTTCAAGACCGGCATCGCGCATAGAGTTTTCAAAGGCTTCCTGACGCTGATCTGAAACCAGGGAAAAAAGAGAACCATTGATAAAGGCAATCTTTTTATGACCCAGATTGTGCAGATGCTTTACAGCCATGTCAATGCCCTCGTAGCTGTCGGTGCCTACATAGGCTACATTGGGATTGTTTTCTATATAGTTATCAAACAAAACGGTAGGCATTGTAGTATTTTTGAGCTGCTGCATCCATTCATCGTGAAGAGCAAAACCTACCAGAAATGCGCCACAATAGCCATTCTTTAATATATATGTATCATATTTTTCTTCTGCCTGAAGCTGAGGTGTGACAGGGATGATGTCCACGTCCCATTTGTGCTTAAAAGCATTCTGTTTGAAACCAAGCACTACATCATATCCGAACTCATCGATAGACTCGTAGTTCATATTTTCAATAAACAGAGCCAGCTTGCGGTTTTCTACCTTTCTGGAGCGCTTTGTGCTGTAGCCCATTTCGACAGCAGTGTCTAAAACTGTCTGACGAAGCTCCTTACTTATATCGCTGGCACCATTTAATCCCTTTGAAACAGTGCTGATTGACACGCCCAGCCGGGCGGCAATATCCTTAATAGTAGCCATAGTATTTGTCCTTTCTTATGTGATAATTAAATTATACATTTACTATCAGAAATAGGCAATATTTTCTGTAATAAATTTTTCGAAAAAAATCTTCGAAACTGTGGTAATAACTACCAAAAAATGAATGTAAATTACGTGAAAAATGGCAAAAATGAGTTTAAAACCACTAAAAAGATTGACAAATCTGACAATAGGAAATAAAATAATCTCAGATACGAAAAAAATAGAAAATTTTAGGAAAGAGGAATGGTAATTTGGAGGCCAGAGAAAATCTCAGAGGCTCCGGAATACTTCTTTCAATCTCGAGTCTGCCGTCACCATATGGTATAGGTACTCTTGGGAGAGAGGCTTACAATTTTGTTGATCTCCTTGGTGATTTGAAACAGAAGTACTGGCAGGTTCTTCCGGTTGGCCCCACCATATTTGGCGATAGTCCATATCAACCATCATCAGGCTGTGCGGGCAATATCTATTTCATAGATTTAGATAAGCTGGTAGATGAGGGGTTGTTAGAGAAGGAAGAGATCCTGGGGTATAACTGGGGCACAGACGAATCAGAAATTGATTATGCAGCATTACATCAGAACAGATGCAGGATTTTACAAAAAGCGTTTGAAAGATTTGATACAAATGCACAAGAGTTTCAGGATTTTGTAAAAAAACAGTCGGAGTGGCTTGAGCAATATGCATTATTTATGACACTGAAAACCGACAATTTATACAAAAATTGGAGCGAGTGGCCAAACGAGTATAGAAATCCGCAAACGGTTGCGCTTGAAAAGTACCAAAAAAAGAATTATAATACAATTACTTTTTGGAAGTTCTGTCAATATAAATTCTTCGAGCAATGGGAGGATTTAAAAAATTATGCTAACTCAAAAGGTGTCTACATAATAGGCGATATCTCATTCTATGTAGGATATGACAGTGTAGATGTGTGGGCAGAGAGACAACTCTTTATGATGAGCGCAAACGATACACCAGAGTATGTTGCAGCTGCCGGTCCTGATAAGTATTCAGAGAGCGGACAGGTGTGGGGCAATCCGATGTATGACTGGGATGCCATGAAGGAGGACAACTTCTCATGGTGGAGAAAGCGAATGCGTGTATGCAGAGAACTTTTTGATATTGTCAGGATTGATCATTTCGCAGGAATTGTGAAAGCATATGCGGTACCGTACGGACAGGATAAGAGCCTATCCGGGAAATGGTTCAAGGGACCGGGACGCAGGCTTGTCAATGCAATTAACGAAGAGCTTGAAGGGGTTAATGTAGTGGCTGATGATTATACATCAGCAAGCCTTTTACCGGGAGTGAAAAAGCTCCTTGCAAAATCGGGCTGGATGGGAACTAAGGTCATGATGTTCGCTTTTGATGGTGATCCGACAAACGAATATCTGCCACACAATTATACCGATTCACATGTAGTTGCATATATTGGCACACATGACAATGAGACGATAGTTGGTTCATTCAGTGACAAGACAGATTATGAGCTTGCTTATATGTATGAGTATCTGAATATTGAAAATAAATCACAGGTTCCAAACGCTCTTATCAGGGAGCTGTATCACAGCACCGCAGAGCTGGCGATAGTCCAGATGCAGGATATATTAGAGCTTGGAAATGAGGCGAGGATGAATTATCCTTCGACAGTCGGACATAACTGGAGATGGCGCATGACAAGTAAGCCACACAGACTGGACAACGAAAAGATAGCCTGGATTAGAAACATTGCGGTGGTTTACCGCAGATAATTAATTTGATATAAGTTGCACGGCAATTTATATATATACTTTTTTACATTTTATATTCAAAAAGGAGAGGAAGATATGAAGAAGAAAGTATTAGCATCTTTACTTTGCGCTTCTATGGTAGCAACAATGTTTGCTGGATGCGGAAGCGACAACGGAGGAAATGGAACAGAGAAAGCCGACAAGAAGGACGGCGGTAAGGAGACCATTACAGTAATGGGACCTGCAGAGGATTTAGACGATGCACAGGGCGCTTGGCTTAAGACAGAGTGCGAGGCATTCGCTAAGGCAAATCCTGATTTCAACATCGAGTTCAAGTATGTTACATCATCTGAGTCAGACGCAAAGGATGTTGTTACAAAGGATCCTAAGGCAGCAGCTGATGTTTACATGTTTGCAAACGATCAGCTTGAGCCATTAATTAAGGCAGATGCTATTGCCAAGTTAGGTGGAGAGACAGCAGATTATGTTAAGACATCTAACTCAGAGGCTATGGCTGCAACAGTTACATATGATGGAGACATCTACGCAGTTCCTTATACATCAAACACATGGTTCATGTACTATGACAAGAGAGTCTTCTCTGAGGATGATGTAAAGAGCCTTGATACAATGCTTACAAAGGGTAAGGTTTCATTCCCATTTGATAACGGCTGGTATCTCAATGCATTCTATGCAGCAAACGGATGTACAATCTTCGGAGACGGAACAGACAAGGCTGCCGGATATGATTTCGGTGGAGATAAGGGTACAGCAGTTACAAACTACATCGTAGATTTATTTGCAAATCCAAACTTTGTAATGGATAACAATGAGGGATCACTTGGTCTTGCTGGACTTAAAGATGGTTCTATCAACGCTTACTTCAATGGTAACTGGAACTATGACAAAGTTAAAGAGGCACTTGGTGAGGAGAACGTTGGTGTTGCAGCTCTTCCTACAATCAATATTGGTGGAAAAGACTGCCAGTTAAAGGCATTCTTAGGATCTAAGGCTATCGGTGTTAACCCTAACTGCAAGAACCAGGAAGTAGCAGTTAAGCTTGCAGCATTCCTTGGCAGCGAGGACGCACAGCTTGCTCACTTCAAGTTAAGAGGACAGGCTCCTGTAAACAAAAATCTTGCAACAAACGAGGAAATCGCAGCAGATCCTGTAGCAGCAGCTATGGCTAAGGTTTCAACTGATTGTTCAGTAGCACAGCCTATCATTGATATGTCAGGTTACTGGGATGCGGCTACACCATTCGGTGATGCTTTCCAGAACGGTGCAGAAGGCCAGATTACAAAGGACAATGCAGCTCAGAAGACAGAGGACTTCAATACTCAGCTTAATGATTCTCTTAAATAATTAAGTAGATCAGATTATGATTCCAAGGTTCCGGGTAGCCGGGATCTTGGAATAAATTAGTTTAAAGGATTGGCATATATAATGCATGCCAGGAGGAAAAGTATGATAGGAGCAAACAAAAAGAAAAAAGTTTCGGAATTTGCTACTCCGTATACTGTTGGCAATGCCCTAACAAAAGGCGGAGCTACAGTTAAGCTATCGGCACTTGTAATGGGTCTTGCCAATATAGCTCATAAGCAGATCGTAAAGGGTCTGATTTTTCTTGCTATAGAGATTGCATATATAGCATATATGGTTAGCGCTGGTGCTTATTACATTTCCATGCTGCCTTCACTTGGCTGGAGAAAGCAGGAAGAGGTATTTAATGAGCAGAAGCAGATTTATGAATATGTTGCGGGCGACCAGTCAGTATTATTACTGTTATATGGCGTCATAACAATTGCCATCACAGTATTATTTATTTACATGTGGTGCGAGAATTTAAAGAGCGGATATAAGGCAGAATGCCTTTCAAAAGCTGGAAAAGAAATCAATTCTTTTGGCAAAGATGTCAAGGATTTATTTGATAAAAACCTACATAAGACACTTATGTTTCTCCCACTTATGGGAATATTTGTTTTTACCGTTTTACCATTGCTGTTCATGATTCCAATGGCCTTTACAAATTATTCGGTAAAGGGTGATCATCTGGTATTGTTCGACTGGACAGGCTTCGCCTCATTCGGACAGGTGCTTGGACTTGGTGGTAAGCTTGGTAAGATATTCTGGAGAGTACTTGGATGGACAATCTGCTGGGCTGTATTTGCAACCTTCCTTTGTAACTTCCTTGGACTCATTCTTGCTATCGTTATCAATCGTAAAGAGACACATTGCAAGGCTTTCTGGCGTACATGCTTTGTTATCTCAATTGCGGTACCGCAGTTCGTATCACTCCTTGTAATGAGACAGATGTTCCAGCCACAGGGTGCTGTTAATAACCTGCTTTTGGAGTGGGGCTGGATAGATAACCCGCTTCCATTCTGGACCAATACGATGTGGGCGAGAGTTTCTGTTATTCTCATCAACTGCTGGGTAGGTATTCCGTATACTATGCTTCAGGTTACAGGTGTATTACAGAATGTGCCTTCAGAGCTTTATGAGGCTGCAAAGATTGATGGTGCAAACGCAGCACAGATCTTCTTTAAGATCACACTCCCATATATCATGTTTATCATGGGACCATATATCATCACACAGTTTACCGGAAATATCAACAACTTCAACGTTATCTACCTGTTATCAGCAGGAAAGCCTACACCTGTCGGAGACAGTGCAGGAAAGACGGACCTTCTGGTTACGTGGTTGTACAAGCTGACTATTGATAATCAGGAGTACAATATCGGTGCCGTTATCGGTATCCTCACATTCATTGTACTTTCTATCGTAGCGCTTGTTACATACAGAAATACAAAATCATACAAGGATGAGGAGGGATTCATGTAATGAGTAGTGTAGCAAAAGCAAAAAGACCTATGTCTGCCGGACGTGCTAAGAAAGTAGCAAAGAATTCCCTTGTTCATATCATTCTTGGAATACTTGCTGTAGTATGGCTGTTCCCGATTTTCTGGATTATTATGACAAGCTTTAGAGCTGAGAGTGGTGCTTATACAAAGTACTTCTTCCCACATGGCCTTACATTTAGCAACTATACGAGACTGTTCACAGAGACTACACTGTTGAACTTCCCGAGAGCATTTTTTAATACACTGTTTATTTCAGTGTTCTCATGTATCATTTCAACAGTATTTGTACTTTCTGTTGCGTATTGTATGTCACGACTGAGATTTAAGATGCGTAAGCCTTTCATGAATCTGGCTATGATTCTTGGATTGTTCCCGGCTTTCATGTCAATGGTTGCCGTATACTTTATCTTAAAGGCTATCGGACTTACAGAGGGTAGCGTACTTCGTCTTTCACTGATCCTCATATACTCAGCAGGATCGGGAGTAGGCTTCTATATCGCAAAGGGATTCTTTGATACTGTGCCTAAGTCTCTTACTGAGGCGGCTATCCTTGACGGATGTACACAGTTTCAGGTATTTTACAAGGTAATCCTGCCACTCAGTAAGCCAATCGTAGTATATACAGTGCTTACAGCATTCCTTGCTCCATGGCTCGATTTCGTATTTGTAAAGGTTATCGTTGGTCCAAACGACAAGTATTGGACAGTATCTCTTCTCCTTTACAACATGCTTGAGAAAGAGTTTATAAACGGATGGTTCACAAGATGGGCTGCTGCTGCAGTTATTGTATCAATACCTATCTCAATACTTTTCGTCATCATGCAGAGATTCTACGTGGATGGACTTACAGGAGCTGTCAAAGGCTAATTTGGTTTTATTTAGGCCGCTGCACTTTTGTGCGGCGGCTTTTGGTTTATATTGGGTTGTGGCAAACTTTGGGGGTGTGTGGCAAACTTAGCACTTTCAGGTTGTGTGGTGCCGGTGTGGCACACAGTGCTAAGTTTGTTGCTACTTTGTGGAAGATGTGAGAATATGTGTAGTGATTTTGTAGATACAAATTTGCTCAGAATTTAGTTAAGAAAAGGAGTGCGTATGATTAATAATAAAATAGGCGGCCGCAATATGGTCGGCAGGGCTGTGAATAGATTGGCGGGCAGGTTGACTGCTGTGGCATTGACGGCAGCTATGGCGGTGTCGATGCTTGCGGGGTGTGCTGCGGGTGGAAAGAATACCGAGACGGCAGCAAAGAAGGAGTACAAGCCTTCTGCTATGGAGCAGATGAATGCGAAAAATGATCCTAATGTGATTCAGGACAATTACAGGACCTGCTATGAGGTGTTCGTATACAGTTTTTTTGACAGTGACGGTGACGGCATTGGGGATTTAAAGGGACTTACGGAGAAGCTTGACTATATCGAGGGACTTGGCTGCAATGAAATCTGGATGATGCCTATTATGCCTTCTCCTTCATACCACAAGTATGATATTACGGATTATATGAATATTGACAAGCAGTATGGTACTCTGGATGATTTTGATGCGCTTATTACGGAGTGTCACAAGCGAAACATCAATGTGATTATTGACTTTGTAATAAATCACACATCTAACGAGCATCCGTGGTTTAAGGCGGCTGCTGATTATATCAAGTCGCTTCCTGATGGGGCAGAGCCGGATTCTTCGGAATGTCCTTATGTTGATTACTATAATTTTAGCAAAACCAATACCGGAGGCTACAACCAGCTGCCGGGCACGAATTGGTATTACGAGTCACAGTTTGTAGACAGCATGCCTGACCTTAACCTGCAGAGCGAAGCTGTAAGAGGGGAGATTGACAAGGTTACATCCTTCTGGCTTGACCGCGGCGTAGATGGCTTTAGACTGGATGCTGTGATTTATTACAATAATAATAACCAGACTGAGACTATAGATGACCTCACATGGCTTGTAAACAATGTGAAGAGCAAAAAGGCCGATGCTTATATGGTTGGTGAGGGCTGGACTACATACAGAGAGTATGCGAAGTACTATAAGAGTGGAATTGACAGTATGTTCAACTTTGATTTTTCACAGCAGGATGGATATATTGGAAAGGTGTTAAATGGTGCAGCAAATCATGGTGCCAGCACATACGGCAATGCTTTGGTTGATGTGGAAAATGAGATAAAGAAGTATACAGACTCATACATTGATGCACCTTTTTATACAAATCATGATATGGGACGCAGCGCAGGATACTACAACGGAGATAATGCCGAGGAGAAAACCAAGATGGCGCAGGCTATGAATCTTCTTATGCCCGGAAATGCTTTTCTGTATTATGGAGAGGAAATCGGCATGAGAGGCACAGCCAATGATGAGACGAAACGTCTTGCCATGAGATGGAGCGGGGATTCAAAAGCTAAGGGAATGTGTGTGGGACCTCAGAATGCAGAAGAAACCGAGCAGACATATGATACCCTTGATAAGCAGATGGAGGATCCATACTCTATTTACAACTTTGTGAAGCAGACAATATCAATAAGAAATGCTTTCCCAGAGATAGCACGAGGTACAAATACCTTTGAAAAGGATCTGTCAAATGATAATGTGTGTATATTCACAAGAGAGTACAATGGTGAGAAAGCAGTGCTTATATTTAATCCATCAAAGGATGAAGCAAGTGTGGATGTGTCATCGCTTGGAGTAAATGATGCTGTTGCAATGCTTCAGACAACAAAGAAAGCCCCGTCGTATAAGGATGGAGCGGCAAAGCTGCCGGCGTATTCGGTGCTTGTTTTGAAGTAAAAAATAGTTGATGAGAATAAAAATTTAATAGTTTAAAGGAATTTGAAGAAGAAATATGAAAAACCGCCCGACTGGGCGGTTTTTTCAGCTATACCATTTCATGAAGCATATCCACAATCACTTCTCTGCAATGAGCTCCGAGATGCTTTTGTTCCTCTTTACTGAGTGCTGCCGGATCAATAGGAGTGCCGTATCGGATAACCACATGCCTCTTTTTGACCCATGGAAGGTGATCCTCGAATATTTCATTTGTTCCCATGATTGCCATTGGCACTATCTTGCATTTGCTCTTTGTGGCAATCTTGAAAGTACCTTCTTTGAAAGACTGTACCTCTGTCAGGTCATCTTTGTTTTTGCAGCGTGTGCCCTCAGGAAATACACATATGCTGATGCCGGATTTGACCTGATCTATGGCTGCAAGCACGACCTTTAGTCCCTGCTTGATGTCATCGCGGTCCAAAAACAGGCAGTGCAGGCGCTTCATCCAAAGACCCAGCACCGGTATTTTTGTGATGCTCTGCTTTGAGATGTAGCCGGTCAGGCGTGGACATCTGGAGTAGGTGATTATGATGTCAAAGAAACTACGGTGATTTCCTATATATAGTACAGCCTCGTCCTTTGGCACATTTTCCTCCCCTATAAATTCAATGTCTGCTCCGCTTAGGAATATGATGACACGGAAAGCCCACTGTACCAGGCGAAGCTGTGCCATATCGGCCCATGCCGGGGCAAATTTGTGTATTATCCACATGGCTCCGAGCACCGGAAGACCGAGCAACAGATAGAAAAATACGAATATTACGATTAAAACTGAACGCATATTTGACCTCTCTTTTTCATAATATAAAATGTAATGTAACTATTCAGAACCATTGAGAATAAAAAAGCTGATGCGTCATGCTTGCATGTAAGCAACAGCTTTTTGGTTCTAAAGGTGGTTTCGAATAATTACTGATATTATATCATATCATAAGCGATATGATAAGAAAGAGAGGAAAAAATGTCAGAAAAATTGAGAAAATTTCTGGTGGTGGCTGCAGGTGTGCTTGTTATATTGGAAACGACAGTGATTTCGGGCTGTCGCGCAAATATTTCAGGCACGGAGAGTGACAGGATGGTTGAGTACACGGTGATCTGCGGGGATGAAATCCCGGAGGAGTTTAAAAAGCAGATAAATGAAAACAAGGCGAAGGCGATGAAGCTGACGTACAAGGATGATGAATATTTATACATAGCGGAAGGCTTTGGCACAAAGGAGACAGGTGGCTACAGTATTACGGTTAACCAGTTTTATGTTAAGGATAAGGCAATGTATTTTGATACGCGTCTGATAGCCCCGGATAAGGGCGAGAAGGTCAGCAATCAGGCGAGTTATCCGTATATAGTAATAAAGACGGAATTGAGTGAAATGCCTGTTGTGTTTGAGTGAAAATTTCGTAAATTGTGTTAAAAGTTGCGAAAAAACTGACAATCAGTACTAATGCCCTATTGCTATCACTGCGATACTTTGCTATAGTAAAGTTACTAGATATTGTGGTGACATATTTATATATTCAAATATATTGATTGATATAATTGTTGATTAATTTGACCTGTTTTATATTTATACAGAGATTGATTTCATATATATGACACCGTCGTTACAATACTGGTTACCATGAGGACTATAGTTATGTGCCAGTGGGCATATCCACAATAAGGAGGCTTAAAATGGAACAGACAGAAATTAGAAAAGTCAGAGCATCGATTCACCAGCAGTGTGGCAACAGGGTAAAAATCCAGCAGGATCTCGGCCGCAACAAGGTTGACATTCAGGAGGGTGTTATTCAGCAGGCATACCCAAGTGTGTTTACGGTTCTGATAGATGATGAGTTTGAGCAGAATCCGCCACAGCTCTTATCTTTCTCCTACACTGATGTGATTACAAAAGATATAAGGATGCAGCTTTGCTAGTATCATGATGTAAAGATGTTACATCTTTTATAATGATCATGAATTTAAATATTTGCATCTGCATAAAGTTACTCCATCTTGAATATGTATTTTATATACATATTTGAAGTGGGGTATTTTTTATGGAATTAATTACACAAAAAATCAGACAATGCATAGAAAAGGTAAAGGATATGTCGCAGGTTGGCTTCGACAGGGATTATGTCATAAAGGACAATAAGCCTGATGTTTCCAAAGTGGTTTGTCAGAACGGGCAGGTAAAGATTGACGAGATAAAAGCGTCAGGCGAGAATATCTGGCTGAGTGGAAGCATTGAATTTGAAGTGCTGTATACGAGAGAGGAAGTTTTTGAAGGCGATGAGCCGGAGGAAAATATCGGCGGAAACAGAGTGGAGCATATAAAGGATGCAATACCGTTTCAGGAGAAGCTTGTTCTTCAAGGAGTCTGCGAGAAGGATACGGTTCGTGTGTATACCGGGCTTGATGAGCTTACGGTTGGGGTTATTAATTCGCGAAAGCTCTCGGTCAGAGGCATTATAAGCGTGGAGCTTTATGGAGAGAGGGAAGAAAATCTTGAGGTTGCACAAAGGATTGATGACAAGGACGTGGAGCAGCTTATGGGGCAGATGAAGGTGCTTAAGCTTGACAGTGTTGTAAGGGATATTGTCAGAATTAAAAATGTCGTCACCTTGCCAAAGACCAAGCCGAATATATGCAAGCTCATATCAAGTCTTGTTGATATGAGAAATCTGGAGTATACATACGAGCGTGACCATATCACACTGACAGGCGAGTGCCATGCGTGTATAGTGTATCTGAGTGAAGAACAGGAAATTTGCTGCTTTGAGGTGCAGGAGGGGTTTTCAAATGAAATACGCTGCGAGGGTGATAATGCCGGAAATATTGCCTGGCTTCGCACACAGCCTGCCATGCATCAGGTTGAGGCGGAAAATGATTACGACGGAGAGCTCAGGCAGCTTTCGATTGAGGCAGCACTTGCGGTGGATGGAAAGGTCTGGAGTGAGGAAACAGTAGAGGTGCTCAATGACATGTACAGCGTATCATGTCCGGTAAAACCTGTGTTTGAAAAGATGAAGGTATGCAGCCTTCTTATGAAAAATGACACAAAATGCCGTATTTTGGAGCAGTTGTACAGAGAAAACAGCAAAAAGAGAATTTTAAGAATATGCGGTACAAAGACGCAGGCCGCTATTGCACAGATAAAAAATGCAGACACAGGAATTATTGTGTCAGGTGTATTGCAGGTGAACTGTGTGAATATTGTGGAGGATGATGGCTGTCCGATAGAGATGCATACAGACTCTGTGCCGTTTGAACAGTTTGTTGAGATACCCGGCATGGATGCCAACACCTGCTGCGAGGTAAATCTGCAGGTAGACCAGGTGCAGGTCAATCTGCTCGACAACAGCGAATATGAAATTAAGGGTGTTGTCAGCATAAACGCTATTGCCCTGCAGCAGGATGAAGTGTCAGTCATAATATCGGTGGAGCAGGAAAAAACAGCGTCTGATACTGAAGAGGAAGCAGCTCTGGTTGGCTATATAGTGCAGAAGGATGATAAAATGTGGGACATTGCAAAAAGATACCGCACCACTGTTGAAAACATAATGGAAATAAATGCTCTGACATCAGATAGCATCAAACCTGATGATAGACTTATAATAGCGCGTATGTGAATCATAAATTAGGGGCAAGATACCTTTTGACTTTTTAATCATATCATTATATAAAATGTGGAAAATTCTGTAAATTTACAAAAAGATGTGGAAAAAAGATTCATTTTGTGCGATAATATATCCGAATGTATATTGAACGTAAATTGTGGAAGGAAAGGTCAATCTGACCGTCGTATTACAGGAGGAATAAAATGAATCAGAAATGGACACGTGCTATATGTACTGTGTTAACATCGGCACTCGTTTTTACAGGACCGGCAGTAGAGGGCACTACATTTAGCGGATACATAAACAGTGGACTTGAGAAGGTATATGCCAAGACACAGAAGCAGAAGGATGCAGAGAAGAAGAAGTCACAGGCTGAGCAGGATCTCAAGGATAAGAAGAATGAGATTAATGGTCTAAAGGATCAGCAGCAGACTACTGCTGATGATATAAAGAATAAATCTGCAAAGCTTGATGAGATTCTTGCAGCACAAAAGAAGCTTCAGACAGATATCACAAATAAACAGGCAGAGATAGAGCAGAATCAGAAGGATCTTGCAGCTGCTCAGGAAAAGCAGCAGGAGCAGTATGACGCCATGAAGAAGCGTATACAGTTCATGTATGAAAATAGCGCTGAGGACAATATCTGGACAGCAATTATTGAGTCAAATGGTATCACAGATATGCTCAATCGTATAGAGTACGTGTCAGATGTATATGATTCGGATCGTGCTCTTATGGATTCTTATCAGGCAGCAGTTGAGCAGGTGAAGGAGATTGGTACTAAGCTTGACAACGACATGAATGAGCTCACAGCCATGCAGGATGACTATGAGAAGCAGCAGGCAGATGTCGAGGCGGCTATAGTAGCTCTTGAAAACCAGAAGGAGCAGTATGCAAGCCAGATAGCTCAGGCACAGCAGCAGGCAGATAATTATCAGAATATCATTACGGCACAGGGCAAAATCATTCAGGAGCAGGAAGCAGCGGCAGCAGCTGCAGCCGCAGCCGCTGCCAGAGCGAACAGCTCATCAAGCAGTCCAAGCTATGATGGTGGTGGAGCCGGTAAGGGCGGAAGTATTGCCAGTGACTATGCAGCAGGCGGTGGAAAGAACCCGGGTGCTTCAACAGGAGTTTCAGGAAGCTCTGTAGTATCATACGCTATGCAGTTTGTGGGCAATCCATATGTATGGGGTGGAAACAGTCTTACAAACGGTGTAGACTGTTCAGGCTTTGTACATGAGGTATATGCACATTTTGGTATCAGCACACCGAGATATTCACAGGCATTTAAGTCTGTGGGACAGGCCGTATCCTTCGATAATATACAGCCGGGAGACGTAGTGGTATATCCGGGACATGTAGCTATATATGCAGGTGGTGGTGTTATAGTGGAGGCACAGTCCACAAAGGCAGGAATCACAGCAAACAGAAGCGTACAGTGTCATACAATACTTGCTATACGGCGTCTTGTATAGGATGGTTAGGAGCCGATAAGTATATTTATTATACTTACCGGCTCTTTTTTTTATCACAAAGAGCTGAATGGTTACCAATAAAGTAAGGGGCGTAAGACGCGGACATGCCTCCAGATGCAAGGGGCTCTCAATAAGCGACTAGCGGAGCTGTTTAGAGTCTGTAGAATTATGCACATGGAACACAGAAATGTCCTGCCATGGACGGCAGGGCAAGGTGTTATGCGCCATGGACGGCGCATAAAAGCCGGTTTCGTCGAGCATAGAAAACCATACAGGCATAATTCGTACAGCCTCTTGACAGCATAGCGTTATCGCATTGAGAGCCCCTTGCATCTGGAGGCATGTCCGTGTCTTACGCCACGAACCAATGTTAGTAACCGGCAACAAACTCATTGTAATAAATAATAGCAATTTCCAACCATAAGGTGTATTATAGAGATAGACGGCACCAATTCGCACAAAACGAACTAGCAAGCCTGTAAATAAAGTAAGAAAAGCAGGAGGAACAAGCCATGCAGATGGAACAATTACAAAAAGACATGATTGCAGCAATGAAAGCAAGAGACAAGGTAAGAAAGGATGCTATATCCTCACTTGTATCGGCAGCCAAAAAGGCGGCAATAGATGAGGGCTGCAGAGACAATATACCGGAGGAGCTTGTCAACAAGGTCATCCTTAAGGAAATGAAATCCGTGAAGGAGCAGATTGACACATGCCCTGCCACAAGAACAGATCTGCTTGATGAGTACAATACCAGATATGCAATCTTTGAGGAGTACGCTCCTGCAATGATGTCGGCAGAAGAGGTAGAAAAGGAGCTCACAGAGCAGTTTTCGGATGTAATCGCAACAGGAAACAAAGGACAGATAATGAAGGCAGTCATGCCGCATTTCAAGGGCAAGGCTGACGGAAAGGTCATAAATCAGGTGGTTGCAAAGCTTTGCGCAAAATAAGAAAACACATCACAACAATTATACTTGCAGTGCTGGCTGTCATAGCCGGCGTGTATGCATATAATTATCATGATATGAAGCAGAATATTGTATACAATGAGCATCTGGAAGACGTGGCTGTTACCGTGAATGGGAAAGAGCTGACATTGCGCGATATGGCATTTTATGTGGCATATGAGGAGATGAATGTCGAGAAGCAGGCTCTTGTGTATGATTCCGATAATCCAAACAAGTATTGGAATATCCACACAAACGGTGAATTTGTCCGTGTTGCAGCGCGCAAAGCAGCTATGTCCATGGCCATTCACGATGAGATTTTTTATGAGATGGCCAAAAAAGAGAGCATTACACTTACTGACGACGAGAAAGCAGCTTTGAAAAATTCCGAGAAGGACTTCTGGTATGATTTGTCTGATATAGATGGTGCAAAGAAGCTTGGAGTCGAAAAAAAGGATATTTATTCGTCCATGGAAAAGTCTGCAATAGCCCGGAAATATCAGGAAATATATGCAGGGCTTGACAATGCCGATATAACGGATTATGATTTCTCGGGAGGCAGATATGAGAAGCTGCTGGAGAAAAATAACTATAAAATAAAAGAAAAAGTGTGGAAAAGAGTCGATATGGGAAACGTTACTCTTGATCACTAGAAAGAAGATTTTATGTCAACAAAAATTGGAAGAAATGACCCTTGCTGGTGTGGCAGCGGAAAGAAATATAAGACCTGTCATGCGGCATTTGATATGAAGCTTGAAAAGCTTGCTGAGGCACATCATAAGATACCGAGCCATTCAATCATCAAGACACCTGACCAGATAGCGGGAATCAAGGAGAGCGCCAAGATAAATGTCGCAGTGCTCGACTACATAGGAGAGCATATCCACGAGGGTATGAACACAGCAGAGATTGATAAAATAGTCTATGATATGACCACCAGCATGGGCGGCATCCCTGCACCGCTCAACTATGAGGGTTATCCTTACAGCGTATGTACATCGGTAAATGAGCAGGTTTGTCACGGATTTCCTTCAAAGGACGTCATCTTAAAGGATGGTGACATCATAAATGTAGACTGTTCTACAATTTTAAACGGATATTTTTCGGATTCATCAAGAATGTACTGTATCGGAAATGTAAGCCCTGAGAAGAAAAAGCTCGTTGAAGTCACAAAGGAGTGTGTGGAGCTTGGACTCAAAGAGGTAAAGCCGTGGGGCTTCCTCGGAGATATGGGACAGGCGGTGCACGACCATGCATTTGCAAACGGTTACACAGTAGTGCGTGAAATCGGTGGACACGGAGTGGGACTTGAATTTCACGAGGATCCATGGGTAGGCTACAACACCAAGCGCGGCACCGACATGGTCATGGCACCAGGCATGATATTTACCATCGAGCCAATGGTCAACATGGGCAAGGCCGATATCTACGTAGATGACAAGAACAACTGGGAAGTATACACTGACGACGGACTTCCATCAGCCCAGTGGGAAATCATGGTACTCGTCACAGAGGATGGCCATGAGGTGCTGAGCTGGTAAACCGGTAAGTATTACGAGAGTGCCTTTATAAAAGGATATTATTTCATAGGTGATAACATTATGAAGGGCGTGTGAAAACGAAGTGTTTTTCACACGCCCTTTTATATAATAAAATAAGATAAGCAACTTGATGGTTAAAGCCTGTCCGGGCGCAAAAACGCCCTCTCGGAAGCGTTAGCTTCGGGAGAGCATTTCTGCATCCACGGACATGGCTTATAAACTCATAGTAGATTGCTTCGCATAAGTACCCTAAATTTACCGGAGAGTATGCGGTGTGTTCCGAAGAAAAATATAAACTGCCACGGCGTTCCATAAAATGTGGATACGACAATTCATAGCAAACTATCAATAAACTATCCGCAAATGCTGCCGTGGCTGATTTTATATTTTTCTGAGGAATATACTGCATGCTAGGCCGGTCTTCACAGCCTGAATATGCGAAGCACCATGATAGCGAAGCCCCTATAAACTTGTATTCACCCCATTTATGGTCGCATTCTCATTCTCCCTCATAGGAATGACGAGACACTTCTCCCCATTGATGACCTGCGCATGAATCTGTGAAGCCTTCTCCGGCTTTACATGAAGCACCACATCATAGGTCTTAATTTGGGCAGTGTAATTATCAATCTCCTCCTGCTTCTCAAGAAGCTGTGAGGTGCGCTCCTCAATCTGATTATTTTTCTCCTGGATAACAGAATCTTTCTCCTCAAGCTGCGCATTTTTCTCATTGAGCTCGAGAGTTAAATCGCCGACCTGGCTCTCAAGAGCAAGCTTTTCCACACGGATTTCATTAGCTGCAAGAGCCTTTGAATCAATGACATTGGCTGCGATAGGCGGCTTGTCACCGAAGGCATCATTGACGGATTTTTCAATGCGTGAAATCTTTTCCTCAGAGACATGGCAGTCACTAAGCACCTTGTTCATAGCCTCGCTGTCGAGAATGAACGGATCGTCGTCATCATCGTGAGTCTCAGCGTAGTCATCAGCCATCTCGGACAGATTCTGCTGGATATCAAGCAGCTTGTCATCAGTGCTCTCGTCCTCGGCACCTAGCACGTTTCTGACGATTGAATGAAAAGCCATCTTCTGCTCAGTAGCTGTGCGCTCCACACCGCAGCCGAGGCCGTTTGTCATAAACTCAGAGTGAGGCTCCTTGGTATTTTTCGTATAGAAAAGAGTGGAGTGTATGTCAGTGCTCCTATCATTGAAAGCAGGGAATAAAAAGCCTGTCTCAGGTGCACCGACCACCCAGTCCCTTATGCGGGCTCCGATACGCTGCTCCTTTTCCAGATAGCCAAGGCCCGGCTTTGAAAGTGTGACAGGGCAGATGGCGCAGAGCATGTATTTGTACACCTCCTCGGACTCATCAACGTTGATGTTGTCCTTTGTACGTGTCATGACATCGTAGCTGTCGAGATACAAAAGAATCAAGTAGTTCCCGGCCTCATCGTAGGTGTCGATGACCAGATCATAGTATGTATCGAGCAGAGTCTCATCATTAAGCTCGCTGTCGCGAAGCGCCATGAGAATCTGCTGGCGGCCTCCGACTTCTTCCTCCTCAAGCGGAAACTGCAGATTGAGCAGGTTGTTTCCGAGAGTGCCTGAAAGCACCTTGTTTGAAATCTCGAGATATTTGTAGTATTCATCCTCCTCCAGAGTGAGAAATTTGCCACCGAATTTGCAGACCTTTTCATGGTTGCAGTCCACGTAGCAGCCGACCAGACGACTGAAGGTTGCCTGGTCTTTTTTTAATCTTCGTTTTAGTTCCAATACTTCTTTTTTGTTCATATTATCCTCGCATTATTTCCATGAAAGCTGGAGTTCTCTTTTTTGTGTGACACAATCTGATAGATATAAATTAATAAGTGTCTGGTAAGGAATTCCCGAATTTTCAGCTTGCACTTTAAAATAATCTATTGTATTTTCATCAATATTAATTGTAATTTGTTTTTTTAGTTTTTTTGCGTAAGGATTGCGTTTTGCGTTGGAAAAGTCGTATTCATCTCTCATGATTGATCCTCCTAAAAATCAAAACACTTCTATAATTATATTCTCCATAATTACATTATAAGTACGAAATAATTATTTGTCAATCAAGAAAAAAGATGACAGAGCAACCACAAAATGCTATAATTTAGGAAATCGACGGATTATGATATAAAGGCTGACACAGAGACATCCACAGGTGTCTCTGTTCTTGGATTGAGGCATAAATGGAGCAGAAAATGACAAACAATCACATTACAATAGGCATTCTCGCACATGTAGATGCGGGAAAGACAACCCTGTCTGAGGCCATGCTTTACAGCACCGGGAAGATTCGTTCACTCGGGCGCGTGGACCATCAGGACGCATATTTGGATAACGATGCGCAGGAGCGAGAGCGTGGAATAACCATTTTTTCAAAGCAGGCAAGGCTTGATATTTCGCGTGGCACAAATGCGGCAGATACAGCAGATGTAGCACGTACAGCAGATGTAGCACGTACGGCAGATACAGCTCGTACATGGCATGTAGTCATGCTTGATACACCGGGGCATGTGGATTTTTCGGCAGAGATGGAGCGTACCCTTCAGGTGCTCGACTATGCAATACTTGTAATCAGCGCAACTGATGGAGTGCAGGGGCACACGCGCACACTGTGGAGACTTTTAAAGCACTATAACGTGCCGACATTTATTTTTGTAAACAAGATGGATATGCAGGGCACGGATGCGGAGAAAGTGCAGGCAGAGCTAAGGAGCGAGCTGAGTGATGGCTGCGTGGATTTTTCTTCACAGGATTTATTTGATGAGCTTGCCATGTGCAGCGAGCCTTTTTTAGATGAATTTATGGAATCGGGAGAGCTTGCGGATGCACATATTGCGCAGGCGGTGGCTCAAAGGGAGGTGTTCCCCTGCTTTTACGGCTCGGCACTTAAGCTCGACAGAGTGGATACGCTGATTCAGGGACTTTCGAGGTTTATGTGTGAAAGAAATTACCCTGACGAATTTTCTGCCCGCGTATACAAGATAGGCAGGGATGACAGAGGCAGCAGGCTGACATTTTTAAAGGTTACCGGAGGCTGTCTTAGAGTCAGGGACAAAATAGAGTACAAAGCGCATGGCGGTGACGAGGCGAAAGGCCTTTTGATTGAGAAAATCGATCAGATAAGAAAGTATTCCGGCGAAAAATATGAGATAGCTGATGTGGCAGAGGCGGGGGAGATAGTTGCTGTCACAGGTCTTAGCTCGACATTTCCGGGGCAGGGGCTCGGGTTTGAGCAGCAGTCCAATATGCCAATCCTTGAACCGGTACTAAACTATAGGATGATTCTGCCGGATGATGTAAATCCGGCGGCATTTATGGAAAAGCTAAAGCAGCTTGAGGAGGAAGACCCACAGCTTTACATAGTGTGGGTGGAGGAGTTTAAGGAAATCCATGTGCAGCTCATGGGACAGGTGCAGATGGAGGTGCTTGTGCGTCTCATAAAGGACAGGTTTGGTGTTGTTGTCACGTTCGGACCGGGCAGCATTGTATATAAGGAAACGATAGCGAGGGCTGTCGAGGGAGTAGGACATTTTGAGCCGTTGCGCCACTATGCAGAGGTGCATCTGCTTTTGTCGCCGGCGGAGCGTGGCAGCGGAATCACAGTTACATCCACTTGCAGTGAGGATGTGCTTGACAAAAACTGGCAGCGCCTCATAGCCACACACGTTGAGGAAAAGGAGCACAGGGGTGTGCTCACAGGCTCAGCGCTTACCGATGTGAAGGTCACTATTCTTACAGGAAGAGCACATGTAAAGCACACGGAGGGAGGCGATTTCCGCCAGGCTACATACAGAGCAATCCGCCAGGGACTTAAATCCACAGAGAGCGTGCTGCTGGAGCCATACTACAGCTTTATCCTACAGGTGCCGATGGAGTATGTCGGCCGTGCAATGACAGATCTGGAGCAGAGATTTGCAAGAGCCGAGAGCCCGCAGTTTGCCACAACCGCTGCGAGGGAGATGGCAACAATTACAGGAAAAGCACCGGTTGCGACAATGCAGGATTATGTGAGTCTGGTGCATGCGTATACAAAGGGGCTCGGGCACCTGACACTGGAGCTGTGGGGTTATGATGAGTGTCACAATCCTGCGGAGGTGATTGCGCAGATGCACTATGACAGCGAGGAGGATTTCCGCAATCCGACAGGCTCGGTATTTTGTGCGCACGGCTCAGGCTACGTGGTGCCGTGGGATGAGGTACCGGAGCATATGCATCTGCCGTATGTCTATCACGGGGATGAGTCTGAGGAGGCACTTGCAGCGAGTGCCCGCACACAGAATGCATTTTCAGCGGAGGATGCGCAGGCGCTTGCCGGAAACCGCCGAAGGACGAGCTTTGAGAAAGCAGTTTCCGGTATGTCATCAGTGGAGCTTGATGCGCAGCTTGCAGATGTTTATGCCAGGGAGTTTGGCATGGGAAAAAACGATATCGCAGAGGATCAGAGGCGCAAATGGTCAGGTAAAAAGAAAAATGAGTATGAAGGCCTAAGTGGTAAACCGCGCACAGTAAAGCATGATAAGCATGGCAATCCGATTTATCCGAAGAAATCCCCGGGGGAAGAGTACCTGATAGTTGACGGATATAATATAATATTTGCATGGGAGGATTTAAAAGAGCTCTCGCGCATAAACATTGATTCGGCGAGAGATGCGCTGAAGGATGTTTTATCGGATTACCAGGGCTATAAGGGCTGTCATCTGCTGCTGGTGTTTGATGCGTACAAGGTGAAGGGCAATGCCGGAAAGCGCGAGACCTTCCACAACATAGAGGTTGTGTATACAAAGCAGGACGAGACAGCCGATGCATTTATCGAAAAGACTGTGTTTGGCATACGTGACAGGTACAAGGTAACAGTGGCAACCTCGGACGGACTGGAGCAGCAGACGGTCATGAGCCTGGGGGCACTGCGAATGTCAGCCCGCGAGCTTAAGGAGCATATTGAGATGACGAAGCGTGCCGGGATGGAGGCATTCATATCAGGATAAACGGTCATGAATGGTAACAATATGTGTATAAAGAGATGTTTATAAAGAAATTTGTATGTCATAAGCAGAGTTATTATAATGGTAAATATGCAAGAACATCAGAGATAAGGAGACAAGAAAATGGTAGTAAACGAAAGCATGTACCAGCTCGGAAGCGTGCGCTCAGCAATCAGGGAGCTTTTCGAGTATGGTAAAAAAAGAGCAGCAATTGTGGGTAAGGAAAATGTATATGATTTCTCAATAGGAAACCCGAGCATACCGGCTCCGCAGATAGTAAACGACACAATAAAGGAGCTTGTGACAGATTATGATTCTGTTGCGCTGCACGGCTACACCTCAGCACAGGGAGACGTGGAAACGAGAGCGGCAATAGCTGAATTTTTGAACAACACACATGGCACACATTTTAATGCGGACAACCTTTACATGACAATGGGAGCGGCGGCATCGCTGTCAATCTGCTTTCGGGCATTGACAAGCGACGCATATGATGAGTTTATTACCATAGCGCCATATTTCCCGGAGTACAAGGTATTTGTGAATGCAGCAGGAGCAAGGCTTGTAGAGGTGCCTGCAGACACAGAGCATTTTCAGATAGATTTTGAGGCTCTTGAGGAGAGAATCAATGCGCACACCAGAGGTGTCATAATCAATTCACCAAACAACCCATCCGGCACAGTCTATTCTGAGGAGACCATCAAAAAGCTCTCAGACCTCCTTGAGAAAAAGTCTAAGGAGATAGGAAGACCGATATTCATCATCGCAGATGAGCCGTACAGAGAGATAGTCTACGACGGAATCAAGGTACCGTTTGTGACCAAATATTACGACAACACACTGGTATGCTACTCATACAGCAAATCACTTTCGCTGCCGGGAGAGAGAATAGGATACGTCCTCGTGCCTGATGAGGTGTATGATAAGGCAGAGCTGTATGCAGCAGTCTGTGGTGCGGGAAGAGCACTCGGTTACGTGTGTGCACCAAGCCTGTTCCAGAAGATGATAGTAAAATGCCAGGGGGCAACCGGTGATATCAATGCCTACAAAGGAAACAGAGACCTTCTGTACGAGGGACTCACAAGGATAGGCTATCACTGCTTCAAGCCGGACGGAGCCTTTTATATGTTTGTAAAGGCACTCGAGGATGACAGCAATGCATTCTGTGAGAAGGCAAAGGAGGAGGATGTGCTCATAGTAGCAGCAGACGGCTTCGGCTGCCCGGGCTGGGTGAGAATATCATACTGTGTGGACAGGGAAATGATAAAGCACTCTATGCCTGCGTTTGAAAAGATATACAAGAAATATAATAAATAATAGTTATAAAAAAATAATCCGAAAAAGCGTCGAAAATTGTCTAAAAAATATGTAATTTTCGGCGCTTTTATTATGCAGTTTTCACAAAGTTGTCTCCGTGTGACCGTTGTGTGACCATTGTTTTGTATAATGGAATAAAGAGTGGGAATATAAATAAAATCGTAACGGAATAGTTACAAAAAATACTATAGAAAAGGAGATATGAGAGTGTTTAATAAAAAACTTAACAGGTTACTAGCAATCATGCTAGCTTCTGTAATGGGTGCGACATCGCTTCCGGCAACACAGGTAAGTGCTGATACACCCTCTTCAGAGTATGATATATCTAACGACGCAGCTTCGGATGATATATCTGACAGTAAAATTCCAGATGAACAGGATTCGGATAATAATGCCACCGAGGAAAAACAGCCACAGCAGCTGACGGTAGAGTATACACCGGCGGATGATATTTATGTGGGGAACAAAGTTGTTCCGGTGGTAAAATCCGACAGGGCGGATGCAGCCGTTGACAATTTAAAATACACTGTTGTAGAAGGCAAAAATCTGATTGAAAAGGATACAGACTTTGCATCAAACGGTATATGGACAGCAAAGGATACCGGAACTGTAAGGATAAAGGTGACAAAAGCAGAAGATGACAAATATAAGTCAGCAGAGGCAGAATATACTGTTACCATCAAAGAATATGATTACAGCAGTATGAATAACAGCCTGACAGGGACAATGCTGCAGGGTACACAGTTTTATGTAGAAGCACCTACATTATCGCTGGCAAGTGACAATCAGGCGGTATATGTGGTTAGAAAAGGTGATGAATGGATTGAAGCTGATAAATATCAGCTTATGCCACAGCAGGGTGATAACAGACAGACTCTTGTAATAGCACGTAAGGACAAGGAAAGCGGAGCTATCACAGATATTGGAAGTCTGCGGCTCGACTACAAATATGATACACAGCCTCCAAAGATAACATTGAATCCAAAGGAGGATGATAAACCTGCTTTCACAAAGGATGCTGTGGATTATTATGGAAATGTCAGAAAAGTAGACATGAATATCCACGATGTCTCTTTGGATGATGGTTCCACACAGCTTTGGGTAAAGGTTGATGACCGGGAAGAATTCGATGTATTTGATGTCGATAATGCCCAGAAGCTGATTGATGCAGGAATAGAGTATAGTGAGTGGATCGTGACAGGGGCTGATTATAGCAGCTGCATCACATTTGGTACAAAAGCGGATGAGGAACACAAATATCAGATAATCGGAATGTATGCGAAGGATCAGGCGGAGCATGAGTGTAATGATACAAGCTCAATAGAGCAGCCGTTTTATGTGGATAGAAAAGCGCCTTCAGGTACTATTGGATATGATGCTGATTTAATAGACGAGCAGAATATGGTCAGTCAGCAGGCATCAAATGTATATGGACAGCTGGAGGATATCAGCGGAATAAAGCAGGCATTCTACTATGTGAATGAATCAGATGAAAGTGGCAGTATTTTAAATGATGAGCAGGTAAAAGCGCTTGATGATTCAGCATGGAAGCCGTTAGAGCTTATTGAGGATACATATGATGCCCGATATAAGTACAAGATTAATACATCTGATCTGAAGGATACTTCATATAACGTATATGTAAAGGCTCAGGACAATTGTAATGGCGAGACAGCATTTTTCTCCACATCGAAGCTGGTTGTTGATACCCTGCCACCGGAGCTTACAGTGTCCCAGGATACCATGACAGCAGCCGATGAAAAAGGCTGGCATAAGGATGATATAAGCTATATCGTTAAGGCTGATGACAGCTTATCAGGAATTAAGAGTGTTGAATACACTGTATTTGATGGGAAAAGGAAAATTGTATCAGGACAGACTGTTGAGCTTGACGAGAGCGGGGAAGGAAGGATAACCATTCCGGCAACAGAGCAGTTTAACGGAATTGATCTGATGCTTTCAGTAAAGGCAACTGATTATGCCGGTCTTAAGACAGAGGTTAAAGGTGACAGCTTCAAGTTCAGCATGGACAGTCAGTCACCTGATGTCATTATAGAGCCGGAAGCGGGCAAAAACAGAAAATATTTCAATGACGATGTCCGTATAAAAACAAGTGTAACTGACAGCATTTCAGGTGTTGTATCAGCAAAATACCAGATAGTGACAGATGATCAGTCAGTATCGGATGATGAAGGGGCATGGAATGAGCTTGATGAATCAGGAATCATAAATGTATCGGCGGAGGCTTATCTGGATAAAAAGACAGATGTATATGTTAAAGCTGTTGATGAGGCAGGAAACGTGACTGTAGCGGATTTGACAGCAAGCGGCAGCCAGCCATTTTATATTCACAAGGCAGCGCCTGCAATAACAGTGACATATGGTACACCTGAGCAGCCGGATCCACAGTGCATCAGCAGTGTAAAAGGCACTGAGTATTACAGGGAAAACAGGATTGCAACCATTTCGGTAAAAGAGAATGAGCTTTTCTTTGACCCCGATGAAACAAAAATCAATGTAAAGGTTGATGGAAATGAACAGACACAGTCAGATGCATGGTCTGAAAAGTCATACTGGGTAAAGACAGGCGAGGGAGCAGAAGCTGTTTACAGTAAGCAGCTCGTATTCAATGCAGGACACAAGTATGAGCTGAGTGTCAGTGCAAAAGATTTGTGTGGTAATTCAGATAATGGATTTGAGATAGAAGGAGACAAATCAGCAGAGTTTGTAATTGACGTACAGTCGCCGACAGGAAATATCAGGTTTGACGGACTTTCAACAGGCATGGATACCGTGTGGGATTTATTGCTGCCAAAAGACAAATATGAGATTTCAAGATTTGCTGCCAAGAAGGTCAATATTGCCGGACAGCTTGGAGATGAGCATGGCGGCATCAAGTCAGCAGAGTATTTCGTTTCAGCAGAGGATGCAATAATTGACGTAGACAGTATTCAGGAGGCTGACTGGAAGACACTTGACAGCCTTAATGAGGATGGCACCTTCAGTGAACCGATAGAATGCGAGAACAAAAACTGCGTGGTATATGTCAGGGTTACAGATTTAAGCGGTAATGTTTCATATATCAGCACAAATGGATTGGTAGTTGATACATGCGCACCGGCAATATCAGTCATCACACCTGAGACAGCATCAGGAGTGTACAGTGCAGATGTGCCGGTAAGTATAGAGGTATCAGATGAGAATGCCACAGGAGTTGCATCAGGAATAAAGAGCGTAAACTATACGGTAACAAATATGGGACAGACGACACAGGATGGAACATTATATAGCTATGATAAGACAGCAGCGGGCTTAAAAGATCTGGAAAATCATGTAACAGAGCAATTTGACATAAGCGCGGCTTCAAACAACAGTAATGAAGTGCGTATAGATGTTACCGCAACAGACAATGCAGGAACGGCATACACAGTAACAAAATACATAAAAATAGATACAACAGCACCAACAGTGCAGGTAAGCTATGACAATAACAGTGCAGATACATCATTTGGAGACACAGCATACTTCAAAGCACCGCGAACAGCAACCGTAAAAGTAACAGAGCGTAACTTTGATGCATCAAAGGTAGCAGCGGAAATAAAAGCCGCAGCAGGTAAGGCACCTGCTCTTTCAGACTGGAGCACAGAAGGTGGAAGCGGTAACGGTGATGATACAGTACATGTTGCCACAATATATTACGGACATGATGACGATTACACATTTGGAATCGGAGTAAAAGACATTGCGGGAAATGCCGCTGCAGGAGTGGATTATGCAAATTCGCTTGCACCGACAAAATTTACAATTGATACGACAGCACCTGTTATTTCGGTAGCATATGATAACAACAGTGCATCAAACGGAAACTATTATAATAACAAGAGAACAGCAACTGTGACAATCACAGAGCACAATTTTGATACAAGCAGAATAGCACTGAGCATGACTGCGCAGGATGCAGGAAAATCAGTAGCAGCACCGGCATTTGGAAGCTGGTCAGATAATGGTGATACACATACGGCAACATTAAGCTTTGATGCGGATGCCACATATACATGGTCACTTGCATATACAGACAAAGCCGGCAATAAGGCAAAAGACCTTGCAAAGCAGGAGTTCTGCATAGATACGACAAAGCCTGTTGTAACAATCAAAGGTGTAACCCCGGGCTCAGTAAACAATAATTCAGGAAATATGTCATTTGTAATAGAGTGCACAGATACTAATCTTGAATACTTTTCACCGGTGCTTACAGTTGAGGTATATGAAAATAGCAGATTCGTAAGAAAAACGATTACCGGAAATGTGATATCAATTACAAACGGACAACGTGTAGAGTTTAGAAATCTCAATGAGGATGGAGTGTATTCACTGACATGCCATGCACAGGATAAGGCCGGAAATTCTTATGAAACAGTCAATATTATAGATGCAGGCGGAAAGCAGGTGACAGAGACTGCAGGGCAGGGAGGAAAATTGTTGGATTTCTCCATAAACAAAGGCGGTTCAATCTTCTCGCTGGATGACAATACGATGAAGCTTGTAAAGGATTACTATGTGCAGAAGGTATACCATGATGTGGTAGTCAGAGAGATAAATCCGGATGAAGTTACCAGCTGTACTGTCAAAGTAAATGGAAAAGCACTTAAGCAGGGAACAGACTTCAGTGTGAATAATGTAAGTGAAAGCGATGGCTGGCATAAGTACGAATATGTGATATCAAATGCGGTATTTGAAAAAGAGGGTCAGTACAATATCGTTGTGGAGACAAAGGACAAAGCAGATTCAGTTGCCTACAGTGATGTGAAGAGTGTAAATATTGAATTTATTGTGGACAAGACAGCACCTACATATACATTGACAGGTGTAGATAAAAACAATGAAAACTATATTGGCTCAAAGAATGCAGTATTGATGCCGAAGGATGATGGTGGAAAGCTTGGACGTGTAAAGATTACTGTAGTGGGCAAGGATGACAAAGAAAAAAAGGTTATCAAGGAAATGTCGGGAGACGATATGCTTGACTATCTGGACAAGCATGACGGAAAGATAGAGTTTGAAGTACCTAAGGAGGTGCTCTCTGCAAAAGACGGTGATTCAAGGCTTATGGTAGAGTGTGCAGACTGTTCTGTTGACGAAGGTGGAAAGACCAATGAAGTGAAAAAAATATATGGTAAGGATACAGAAGCAGATACAGAGATTGCCGAAGATGATGTACCTATGGAATCAAATTCGTCAGATGTCAAATCAGTAGAAACAAACAATGATAAGGCAGTATATATAATTGGAGCAATATTATTATTTGTACTTATAATTGCGATATTGATAATCGTTTATTATATGAGAAAAAAGATGAAAGAAAAGAAAGACAATGATGAGCAATAAGATAATTACCTATGTATTTACATTACCATGTGGTGGTGTGGGAAAAACAACAATGTCTGTGGCATGCGCGAAAGCGCATGCCCTTCAAGGCAGACTTGGCAACGAAGATTTTGAATTCTGGGAGGAGTGAGTATGAGATTTGAAATAGCAGCTGACACGGACAGAGGAATCGTAAAAGAAACTAATCAGGATAGTCTGCTGGTAAAGTGCTTCTCAACATGCAAAGGAGACATGGCATTTGCAGTATTATGTGACGGCATGGGCGGCTTATCGAAGGGTGAGCTGGCCAGTGCCACTGTAGTCAGAGCATTTGACAGATGGAGTGACGAGCAGCTGCCTGAGCTTTGCAAATTGTCGAACCCGGATATTGACAGTCTGATTCTGGAAAGACAGTGGGATGAAGTAATACAGCAGCAGAACGAAAAAATAAAAGCATATGGCAAAGCACATGCAGTAAACATGGGAACAACAGTGGTAGCGCTGCTTGTCACGCAAAAAGCCTACTACATTATAAACGTGGGCGATTCCAGAATATATAGCCTTTCAGACCATATAGAAAGGCTTACGACAGACCAGACATATGTACAGCGGGAAATTATGAATGGAAATATGACACAGGAGCAGGCTATGAGAGATCCGCGAAGGAATGTACTGCTGCAGTGTGTCGGGGCATCAGCAGAAGTAAAGCCGGAGTACAGGACCGGGGCAATGAAAAATGGAATGTCACTTCTGCTTTGTTCAGATGGCTTCAGGCATGAGGTATCAGAACAGGAAATCTATGAGATGCTGAAAACGGCAGCAACTGTAGATGGGCAGAATATGCACGACAGACTGGAGCAGCTCATCAGACTAAGCATGCAAAGAGGAGAGCGCGATAATATAACAGCAGCGCTCATAAAGGCACAGTAGGAGGAACAGATGCTTGAAATAGGCTCTTTAATTGACGGAAAATACAAGATACTAAACGAAGTTGGACACGGCGGAATGAGCGTTGTGTACCTGGCTATGAATGAAAGGGCAAACAAACAGTGGGCAATAAAAGAGGTCAGAAAGGATGGAGTAAAGGATTTTGAGGTGGTAAAGCAAAGTCTTGTTGCGGAGACCAATATGCTCAAAAAACTGAGCCATCCCAGTCTTCCTGATATTGTCGATGTCATAGATGAGGATGACAGATTCCTTATCGTAATGGATTATATAGAGGGAAATTCTCTCAAGACAGCATTGCAGGAGTACGGAGCCCAGTCGCAGAAAAATGTGATAAAGTGGGCCAAACAGCTATGCGACGTTCTTGGGTATCTGCACTCACAGAACCCGCCAATCATATATCGTGATATGAAGCCGGCAAACATAATGCTAAAGCCTGATGGAAATGTGGTGCTTATAGATTTTGGAACAGCAAGGGAATATAAGGAAAATAACATAGAGGATACGACATGTCTTGGCACGATGGGATATGCTGCACCGGAACAGTTTGGTGGAATGGGGCAGACAGACGCGAGAACAGATATATATTGTCTGGGAGCCACAATGTATCATCTTGTTACGGGAATGAATCCCTGTGAGCCACCTTACGAAATAAGGCCGATCAGAGAAATTGACCCAACATTGTCAGGTGGTCTTGAACGTATTATTACAAAGTGTACACAGCCGGATCCAAACAACAGATATCAGAGCGCAGCTGAGCTGATGTATGACCTTGAGCACTATACAGAGATTGATGACATGTATAGGAAGAATCTAAAGAGAAAGCTTGCGGTATTTATCACCACATCAGTTTTGACGATGCTGCTTGGAACAAGCACAGTATTAAGCTATTGTGCGGCAGAACACAAAAAAAATGAAAACTATAATAGCATATTAAAAGAAGCGGATACCTATGACAATTATGACAATGGATATTACACGGCTATAGTCACCGACCCGACAAGGACGGAGGCATATCTTAAGCTGAATGACAAACTGACAGACGATTTTGTGCTGGACAGGGATGAGGCGCAGATATTGAACAGGCTGATGGTAGGTATAGATTGCAAGGACCACAATGGCCGGGTGCATACATATGATGTCATGGCAAAGCTGAAAGGAAAAAATCCAAAGGGATATGAGGATGTATGCTATAAGATTGGTGAAAGCTTTTTATTCTACTACGAAATCAATGTGGAAAAAGACAGATACTCCAGTGCGGCGCAGTGGTTCAAGGAAGCGAAGGAGAATCATCCGGAGGCAGGAATATACTGTGAGATATCAGATTGTCTGACATTGATTAGCCAGTATGATGGAGCAAAGATAAAACAGACAGAAAAAACATATGAAGAATACAAAAAGCTATGGAAGCAAATAAATGAGCTATATGCAAAATCAGAGGATTTTGACAGCTTAGACGCAAAGATTCAGGTATGGAATGAGATAGATGATATAGTTGACACAAATATCACATCATTTATAGCAGTGACAGATAAGGATAAAGTTATGGATTTATTACAGACAATAAAGGACAAAACAGAAAAGCTGGATAAATCCATAATGCGCGAGCAGATAACAGGATTGCAGGATAATATAGACAAAACAATTGAGAAGGCACAGAGCGTGAAGGAGGAAAACAAAGATGACTTATAATCAGTACAGGATGATATTTTACGTATCCTTCACCGCATTTGCCATAATGCTTATAGCTTCAATAGTCATACTTATAGTGCTTGAAATACCTAAGGTCATAGGTGCACTTACCGGAAAATCTGCCCGGAAAGGAATTGCAGCAATTGTACAAAAGCAGACAGCGGGACATATTGACATAACATCGTCCGGTCCGATAGCACCGTCATATAACCTGGCAGGGGAGAATAAGAAAAAGCCGGGATATACACAAAATATAGATGAAACTACTGTGCTGGATGCACCGACAGAAGTATTGCAGGATGAAACCACAGTATTGGAAGATATAACCGAAAAGCTGCAGAAAACCAATATCAGGTTCGAAGTAACAAAGAAAATAGAATTTTTACATACGACAGAATGTATCTCATAAGGAATGGAAAATAGCGAATGTCTAAATTAAAAGTAAGCATAAAAAAATCGACCGTTACTGCCATGATGAAGGCAGGACGAAAGGAAAGAATAAATGAAACCGAACTAAGCCAGCTAGCCAGAATAAAACCATGTGGAATCATGCATGTGACAAAAACAAAAAAAGACAGTGTCATATATACGTGCCCTGCAAATATAAATCTTACCGATAGATTGAAAAAAGCCATAAGCAAATATGATTTCTTTTTCATGATTGAGCAGATAGTAATAATGGTTGAGGATGTATACAATAACGGACTGAACGTAAACAGTGTTCGTTTTAATATGGATGACGTATACATAAACGAAATGACAAAAGAGATGTATTTTATATATTTTCCGATAGTAGGAGGACAGGAAAGTGCAGATATTGTTGGGTTTATAGAAAACATAATTTATACAATGACACCTGTTATCAATGAGGATACGAATTATATATCCAGATTTATGTATTATGTCAGAAGCTTCCATGGCTTCAACGGCAATGCAATAGAAAAATATATCTCACGCGAAGAGCGTGCAGTTGTGAACGTGCTGAAAAACAAAGCAGTGACAATGCAGCAGACAATGCAGCAACAGATAATGCAGCAACAGATAATGCAGCAACAGACAATGCAGCAGGTAATGCAGGGCAGCATGGATGGAACTACAGTGTTGTCAGATGATGGCATATCCGTACAGCAGATACAGCAGATGCAACCGGTGAACTATCATTTTGCAAGTCTTACAAGGCAGGTAACAGGTGAAAAGATAGAGCTTGGCAAACCATCGTTTGTGCTGGGAAAGAATCCGGAAAAGTCAGATTATGCGGTAGCAGACAATACGAATATCAGCAGGGTGCATGCAGTGATAACCATGCGAAACGGACGTTATTATGTAATGGACCAAAATTCTACCAATGGCACATTTATCAATGGAAGGATAATAAAGGCGGGGCAGGAAACAGAGATATTACCGGGAGACTGTCTGATGTTAGCTAATGAGGAATTTATATTTAATGAATAGAAAAGTATTGGAGTGCGAAAATGGATGAGAATGAAAAGAAAATAGTAAATTTTATAGACGAAATCAGGGGACAGACACACGAATTGGAGATACCCCTAAATATATCTGCAAATACTTTAATAATAGCATTAAAAAGAGCATATGATTTAAATTTAGATGAGAATAATACTACAGAGTGTTATATGGCATGTGAATATCCAATAGCATTTTTAAAAGGGAACAGGACACTTGCAGATTTTGGAATCAGAAATGGTTCATCAATTATATTCAGGAGATAATGAAAATGGATAATTTTGGATGGTCAATAGCTTTAGTTCCGGGAACACCTCTTATTATAGGAGATACGCCGGATGCTCATATACAGCTGCAGGGGGCTTATGGAAGGGCAGCAAGAATAGCATTGCAGATGGATAAAAGCATGATGTATTCGATACTATCAAAGTATAGTGGTGATTACGATACATGTGTTAATGATAAAATAATACAGAAATCCGCTAAGATAAATAATCATGACTTTATATCGATAGGTGATTTTATGGCATATTACAATAGAGGAAAGATTTATTTTGATTATGGAGTTATCAAAACTAATGGTGTAGATGTCAGACCGGAAAGTATGAGTATACAGACAACATACCCTGTTTTTATTCGTAATACCAGGATACAGGTGAAAATGGATGAGACTCCGATAGATATACTTGAACCCGGAACTGTACCTAAAAAGCCAGAATTAAATTTGATTACAACATTGTTTCCACCAGTATTTATGATGGCAATGATGATGCTGCTTAAAGGTACAATGAGCGGATCAAGTAGTTCATTTATGATGTTTAGTGTATGTTCAATGGGAGTGGGTGTACTTACATCAATATTTGGTATTGTAAACAGAGAAAAGCAGTATAAGAAGACTTGTATTGAACGACAAGATACTTATAAATTATATATCGAAAAGAAACGTAAAGAAATTGAGAATATTCGAAGAGAGGAGCTGGATTGCCTAAATGATCAGTATTACAGTACAGTACAGGATATAAGTCATATAGAAAATTTTGATACAACTTTGTTTGACCGTATTCCAACAGATCATGATTTTCTGGAAGTGTACTTAGGACGTGGAAATGTAGAGTCATTACGTCAGATTAATTATAAGAAACAGGAGAAGCTGGAGGTTGGAGATGAATTGAGTAGTATTCCAAATCATGTTGCCGATGAATACAGAGATATAGAAAAAGCCCCTCTTACATTGAGTCTCAGGGATGCTAATGCTGTTGGAATAGTGGGTAATGAAGAATCACTTTATTGCATGATGAAAAATATAATAGTGGATATAATAAGTAGGCAATATTATGGAGATATTAATCTTTATGCATTGATAGATAAGGATGAAAAAAAATACAAATGGTTAAAAAACCTAAAATCAATACAGGGAACCGGAGGATGTCGAAATATAGTTTGTGATCAGGAAAGCAGAAACAGGGTGTTCGATAATCTCTATAAAGAGCTGACATTGAGACAGGATGAAAATACAAGTGGAAGATTTAATATTGTCGTTGTTATGGAAGACTATGGAATAAAAAGTCATCCAATTTCTAAGTTTATAGAGCATGCTTCAGAACTTGATACAGTATTTTTGTTTTTTGAGTCAAAGCTTTCACTGTTGCCACTTTACTGTAGTCATATCATAGATATATTTGATTATGAGAGTGCCATGGTATATGATTCGCAGAATAAGATGCATAAGAAATACTTTGAGTATGAGAGTATAGATGATGAAAGTATGGAAAATATAGTCCGCATTCTGGCACCGGTAGAGTGTGAAGAAATCAGTCTTGCAGGAGCATTGAGAAAAAATATTTCATTGTTTGAACTTCTTGGAGTTAATTCAGTGGAAGGATTGAATCTTGATAGCAGATGGGAAAATTCAAAGATATATGAGACGATGGCTGTGCCACTTGGTGTAAATGTTAAGGATGAAATAGTGTATCTGAATCTTCATGAAAAATTTCATGGACCGCACGGACTTGTGGCAGGAACAACGGGTTCTGGAAAAAGCGAGATTTTGCAGACATTTATACTTGGAGCAGCTACATTGTTTCATCCATATGAGATTGGATTTTTGATAATTGATTTCAAAGGGGGAGGAATGGTAAATCAGTTCAAGGATTTACCACATCTGATTGGAGCTATAACTAATATAGATGGAAATGAAGTACAGAGATCGTTAAAATCTATCAAAGCAGAGCTTATGAAGCGGCAAAATTATTTTGCGGAGGCCGGTGTAAATCACATAGATAAATATATTCAGTTATATAAAGAGCATAAGGTATCTGAGCCATTGCCACATCTTGTGATAATAGTTGATGAATTTGCAGAACTTAAAGCAGAACAGCCTGAATTTATGAAGGAGCTTATTAGTACAGCACGAATAGGTCGAAGTCTTGGGGTTCATCTTATACTGGCCACTCAAAAACCAAGTGGAGTTGTAGATGGACAAATATGGTCAAATTCAAAGTTTAAGCTGTGTTTGAAGGTGCAATCAAAAGAGGATAGTAATGAAGTATTAAAAACACCATTGGCGGCTGAAATAAAGGAACCAGGACGTGCTTATCTCCAAGTTGGAAATAATGAAATATTCGAGTTACTACAGTCAGCATACAGTGGGGCAGCGGCTGTATCAGAAGGGGAAGAAGATAAGGAATTTTCAATTTATGAGTTGGATTTTTCTGGCAAAAGAAGTCTTGTTTATCAGAATAAGAAGAAAAAACAGAAAAGCAAAACACAGTTGGAAGCAGTTGTGGATTATATAAAAGATTTTTGTGAGCAGACAGGTATAGAGAGGCTGCCAAGTATATGTATGCCACCGCTTCCGGAAACAATTGCTTATGAACAGTCAGAGAAAAAGTCAGGAAGTGAAATATGGGTAAACATAGGTATAGTTGATGAACCGGAGCGTCAGCTTCAGGAAAAACTGGAATTAAATCTTTCAACGCAGAATTATATGATTATAGGTTCAGCACAGAGTGGAAAGACTAATCTGTTACAGACAATCATAAGAGGAGTAGCTGAAAATTATACTCCTCAGGAGGTTAATTTATATATCATAGATTTTGGTTCCATGATATTGAGAAACTATGCAAATTTAAATCATTGTGGAGGAGTGGTATGTTCTGATGATGATGAAAAGCTGAAGAATCTGTTTAAATTATTGAATAAAGAGATTAATTTAAGAAAGGAAAAACTTGCAGAGATAGGTGTAAGCTCATTTTTTGCATATAAGGAAGCCGGAAAAACAGACCTTCCACAGATAATTGTCCTGATAGATAATATGACAGCTTTAAAGGAGATGTATTTACAGGATATAGATTATTTATTGCCTTTATTCAGGGATGGAATTGCTGTTGGAATGACATTTGTAGTAGCTAATTTACAGACATCAGGAATTGGACAGAGGTATCTAAGCAATTTTGAAGGAAGAATAACATTGTTTTGTAATGACTCTTCAGAATACAGTATGATGTTAAATGGGGTACGTTTGTCTATTCCTAATACACCGGGACGATGCATGGTGCAGTTGGATAAAGAAGTATTGGAGGCACAATTGTTTATATCATTTGAGGGAGAAAAAGAATATGAACGTGTACAGAAGATAAAGAGTTTTGTCGATGAGCAAAACGATAAATATATAAATCAAAAAGCAAAAGTTATTCCAGAAATTCCAAAAGAACTGACATTGACATATATTCAGTCACAATTTACGGAAAGCATAAGTGATGACAAAGTGATAATAGGTCTGGATTATACAAGTATATTACCGGTGGCAGTTGAATTAAAGAGCGGAGATGTGCTCTCCCTGACAGGAAAGAATCAGACAGACAGGGAGACTTTTGCAAAATATTTCATGGATACAATTGTTCAAAAGGCATCCGGCAATACGGAGCTGTATGTATTGGATGATGCGACAAAGAAAATGGGAGAATGTGAATTTAATCCTAACACCGCAATGTATCTGACCTCATATCATGATGTACCGCCTATGATTGAGGAAATAAATCAGAGAATTGAGCAACGATATGAGATGTATTCGGCAGGAATGTTTGACGAGTTAGAGATGGAACCATGGATTATTCTTGTGATAGATAGTGCAGATATCATGTTGAATATGAGTGGAGATAATAAAATAATGAAATATATGAAGGACTGGCTCGGTAAATATAAGAACATGAAAATATTCGTATTTATGCCAGATATAGAAAATAATTCTATCAGCTTTAATTCTCCTGAGATGCTTAAGATAGTGAAAGATAACAGGCATTACATGGTATTTGATGATGTATGTAATATTAAGATATGTGACATCTCAGTTAGTGCAAGTAAAAAATATTCAAAACCTATAGAGACAGGGGATGCTTATTATATAAAGGACAATGAATTGGTAAAGATTAAAGTTGTCAGACAATCATGATGGAATACTGCTTAGCAGTTTTACCATAAATAAATTTAAAGGAGGCCAATGAAAATGGCAATTAACAAAGTCGATTATGACGTATTAACAACAGGAGTATCAGTATACTCAAATCAGGCGGGAGCAATTGATGATGTCATCAAAACCCTCGTAAATATGAATGGACAGTTACAGGATGGATGGACAAACCAGACAGCCGATGCATTCATCGAGAGATTCGAAAGTGAATACAAGCCTGCCCTTTATAAGGTAGAAGAAGCTGTACAGAGTATTTCTGATTTCATCAACAGCTACATGCAGAACAGACAGGACGATGATGCAAGAGGAGCCGCAGCAGTAAGAGGCTAATCAGAGTCATTTTTTGAAGGTAAATGCGGCATTTGCCGCATTTACCTTCAATATCCTATATGAGAATGAATGATAAGGAGAATAATGCAATGGTACGAGACTTTTCAGGCGAGGCAAAACATGAACTCCTGCAATATGTGGATAGTATAATATCAAAACAAAGATGGGAAGAAATAGCAAATACAATAGTATTTTATAATGTCAGTATTCCCGTTATAGTTAGCCGGTTGGGAATTAAGGAATGTATAGATAGTGTTGGAAATTATTATAGTAATTTGATCAATAAAAACAAGGCAACAAAACGGCAGATAGAAGAAATATTTGCAAATGTACAAAGCATAGACACAAAATATATGGGAAAACTCTCACAGTATATAAATACAGGAAACCTGTGGGTTAAATATATAGATGATCTTTCGGGGTTAATTGATCCGAATGGCGGAAATCTTGATATTAAAAAATATAAAGCAATTTTGGATGCGGATAAAGAGAAATTGAATGCAGCAAATATGAGTGTGGTTAAAACACTTGTAAGTGATGGAAAAGTGGATGAAGCAACTGATTATGTGGATGTAGTTGATAATCTTGATTTGACATATGATGAATTTATGGCGTTAAGCGATGAGGAGAAGATGGCATATTTAAGTGGAACTTCTAATTGGCTGACTACATTATATCCTAATGTTGAAATGGAAGAGGGAATATATGAGATAACGGTACCGCTCGGTGTGGATATGTCTGCTACTTATAATGTAACGGTATCGGGCTCAGTAGAGACTGATAGCAGTGAAACTATAAATGTAACGATTGATCAGCAGCAGATAGTGCTTGCTAATGCACAGAAATTTGAGATTGATAATATGTCATTATCATTAGATAGAGATGAGGCTAAAATAGAAGATAAATTTGGAAGTGGTAAATTTGCATTTGGTTATAATAAAGATGAAAAAATATTTTTAAATTCGGTAATAAAAAATGGAGAATCTGAAATGAAATATGGAGCTTCGATAGATGTATCTTCAATATCAATACAATGCAAAGTTACTACGCAATTAGAACAAAATTTAGCAGTAACTTCAAGTGTCAAACTTGAAAAATCAAATAATGTGGATATGAAAAATTGGAGTGCAGTGAGAGTAGAAGAGGAAAAAGAAAATTTAGATCAAGTATATTGGGAAATGGATCCTTTATATAGAGAATCAAGTATGAAGAAAGCAGAAATATTTATAGCAGATGGTATTTCTTTGACTCAGATACTAGAAATTTTAATGCGGTTGGCACAGTATATTTAATGAGAATGAAGGGAGTAAATTATAGTGAAAAAATATGTCAGCACAATTATTTTTATATCTATTATAGTAATATCAGTATTAATGGGAGTTAGACAGTATAAAAATGATGAGAGCTTAAAATCTAAAGAAAATGAACCTCAAACAGAGGTATCATGGGCTACTCCATGGGGAATGGCAACCATGAAGAAAGTAGCTGATTTGAATGAAACAGAAAGCTATGATACGACTAAAAGCTTTTATAAGGATTATGATGATACTGGATTGGAAACTTGCATATTAACTGGAATATTTGCAGATAGTGAGGAAGAGGCAATAAAGCAGGTAAGAGAAACAGGACATTGTAGGTATGCATATATGACGGAAGATGGAAAATGTGAGATTAAGTTGACAGAAGAGGAGAAAACTTGGTGGATAGATTCTGCAAAAAAAACAGTAGACAAAATTATTGAAAAAAATGTTGATAATGAGGGATATACATTTGTATTAAGCGAGGATTATAAAGAACTTCAAGTATTTGCAAATAAAGATGGAAAGCTAAGTGAATTTCAAGCGGATATAACAAATTTAGTTTATGCTATAGAAATTATTCAGTTGTTTTCTGGCGCGGATGACTGGAATGTAGTGATTACAGTGACAAATACTGAGAATGGAGTGGAGATTGCAAAGGCTAATTGTCCAAAGGAGGAATTGATAATTGAGCCTGAAATGTGGGATGAATAAGGAGAAATGATATGAAACAATACGTTATATGGAAAGGGATAGCAAGTGTAGAAATCCCAGACAGTTTTCAGGCTGCTACGATAGGTGAAAAAAGAAAAATATTTGGAAATTATCGTAAGCTGCCTGACTTTGTGTTACTGGACAGACAGCATGGAATACGGATCAGCTGTGTAGACACCGATCGTATAGAAAATCTTAAAAAAATGGATATAGAGCAGACGGCTCAATTTATGTCACATATTTATAAAAGAACAGTTCCCGGGTATAGATGTCATGGCATATACAAAAGGGCAGATTATGATGAAGTATGTGCCATATTGTATACGCATTATATTTTAAATGACACACTGTATACAATGTCATTGATATATAAAGAGCAGGACACAATTCATTTATTACAGTGTACATGCAGCAACGCAGATACAGTTGAATGGCATCCTGTATTTAAAAATATAGTGGAATCAATATGTTTTAATAAAAAGGAGAAACGACATGACAAAGGGACAATGTAGGACAGCAATATCACAAAATCAGCAGAATATTAGACAATATAACTCGCAAATTGCGCAACTGAAAAATGATATAGATGAACTGAACAGGGTAAAAGGAAAGATAGTTGAATTACAGAATACATTGGCTGACTGTAAAGGAGCCAGTAAAGCTAAACTTGATTCTACAGCAGGCTTAAATAATGTGAGCCATAAAATACTATCAGGCATTTATGATGGAATGGGAAATTTGCTTACAGGACATCCTTATACGAAAGTACATAATGGTCTTGAAAGTGCAATAACGACAATTACAAATGAAATAGCCAAAAAGCAGGCGCAGATATCCGATTTGAATTCAAGCATAAATAATTGCAATACACAGATAAACAACATGAACAGTGAAATATCAAGAATAGAGGCGGATGAAGCACAGAAAGCTCAAAAGGCAGCAACTGAAAAAGCAAAAACAAACACAAAGCCAAAGAAAAAAGCAAAAAGAAAAATAAGAAAGTAGAAGGAGAATATCAATATGGCAGGAACAGAACTGATAATAGATGATGATTATGTAAATGAAATGGCGGATTTTTTAAATACAAGAGCAACAAATCTGCAGGAAGGTATAGACCGATATATACAAATACTTGACAATATCAGAAGAGATGCGATAAAACAGGGCGCAACGGCAGATGCACTGGACACATTCATTTCGTATGCAAAAAATTTATCAAATGTAGTAGAAGAACTTGGTCAGACAGCCAAGGAAACCTGTAATACTTTTATATCAGATGTTGATGAAAGTGACGAATTTTTATTTTAAAAGAAGGGGAATAGAAAATGCAAGTAAAGACAACACAGGTTGGAGGAACAGGACAGGCAGCCACTGTTATAGACAGTGAGGCTCTCGGATTACAGATAACACAGTTGGAAAGCTTATATAATACATGGCTTGATACATCAGAAGCAGCTCCGGATGTAGGGGCATGTGGAGGAAGTACGATAATAGCAATAGAGGAGATGGGAAACATGTTTCAAAGAATGCAGGATTCATTTATGCTGTTGCTCAACAATACTTTGTCATATATGAAGGGAAGGAAATCATCCATAGATACAAAGGAAAATAATGCGGCACAGAAGGCAGGAGGAAGGTAAGAACAAATGATAAGAGACTTCTCAGAAAAAGCAAAGCAGAAGCTTGAAGGCTATGCGGATGATGCCGCAGCTTCATCCACATGGGGAAAGATAAATGACTGGTTTTCGGACAGGGGAATGGATTTTCGGAGCTGGACAGGAAAGCTCGGAATAGAAAACTATATAAACGACGTGGATACATACCACCAGAAGATAATAGACAAGAATAATGCCACTAAAAAGAAGATAGACACTATATTTTCAAATGTGCAGTCAGTGGATACAAAAAGCATGGCAGCCATGAACAGACAGATAACGTGCGGCAATAACATAATAAAACTCATAGATGACCTTGCAGCATCAATAAGCCCGGACGGCGGAAACCTGGACATGGCAGGAATGAAGGGGACGCTTGATGCGGATGTTGCGAGAATAAAAAATCCTGAATCAGCAAAGAATGAAAAGACCGAGAAGGAAAAGCTCGGCGCAGGTGATACATCATGCAAGAAAAGCAGTGATCCTGTAAACTTAAGCACCGGAAACTTCATCTATGACCATGAAGACATGCAGGCAGGCGGAGAGATACCGCTTTCATTCCACAGATACTACAACTCAAAGGATACCGGCACCGGCACAATGGGCAGCTGTTTCCTGCACAATTATGAAATGGAAGTGCAAAAGCAGCCGGACCAAAAAGCGGCGGTGCGCATGCATGACGGACAGTTTTACTACTTTGCGGAAACAGACACAGGCTATGTGGCGGAAAACGCGGCGATGGGACTTTTGGAAAGGACGGAAGACGGCTATAAGCTTACATGCCATCCGGGCATGGATGCCGTGTACTTTGATAAAAACGGAAAGGCGGCAAGGCAGGAAAACACAAACAAAAGGGGAATCACATTTATCCGTGATGAAAGAGGAAGGCTGGAAAAGGCGGAAACCGATACAGGAAGCTTCCTTGAGTATGCATATGACAGTGAAGGCATGCTCAAGGAAGTCACAGACCATGTGGGCAGAAAGGTAAAGCTTGAGTATGACGGAGGCATGTTAAAGACAGTCACGACACCGTCAGGAGCAGTGTACACATACAGCTACGGAGACAACGGAAGGATAACGGAGACAGTAAATGCAAGAAATGTCACGGCCGTAAGGAACAGATACGACAGCCTGTTCAGGGTGACACACCAGGAGTTCCCGGACGGCGGCACGATGGACTTTGAGTATGATGACAAAAACAGCCGCGTCACACTCACGGAAAGAAACGGAAGCCGGATAACATACGTGCATGACAGCCGGTACAGAAATACAGCCACGCTGTATGAGGACGGAACAAGGGAAAAATACCTGTACAATGACAGGAACCAGTGCATCTGCAGGACAGACAGGAACGGCCATACCGTGCGCATGTCATATGACAGCAGGGGAAACCTGACACAGACAGTGGATGCGGGAAAGCGCCGAATAAACTTCACGTATGACATTTTCAACAACCTTACCAGCCTGAGCATCAACGGAAAGACAAGGCTAAAAAACCACTATGATTCAAAGGGAAACCTGACAGGCACGACGGATGCACTCGGAAACCGGACGAAGATAAAAAATGATGTCTTCGGAAGGGCAGAAAAAATCACATATGCAGACGGAAGCAGCACGGAGCTTTCATATGACCGCAGAGGCAACATCACGGCAGTAACGGATGGAAACGGCAACAGCACGTCATATGAATATGACCTTTTAAACAGGGTGATAAAAACAACGGACGCAAACAACAACGGGACATATTTCAGCTATGATGCATCAGACAGAATCAGCACAGTAACAGACGCACTTGGAAATGTCAGGAAATACACTTACAATGCCGGGGGGAAGGTGACAGGCCTTACGGATTTCGACGGAAAGACAGTATCCTTTGACTACAATGATCTGGGAAAAATCAGCGCATACACGGACAAGGAAGGATACCGTGCAGAGCTTGCATACGACAGGATGTGGAACGTAAGCAGCATAAAGTCACCGGATGGTGGAATACAGCGGTTCATATACGACAGCGACAACAGGCTTAAAGAGCATACGCTGCCTATGGGAGGAAAAATCAGGTATGCATATGATGCGGCAGGAAACCTGCTGTCCGAAACGGATGCAGCCGGAAACACTGCCAGGTATGCATATGATGAGGCAGACAGGCTGGTGCGCATGGAAGCTGCAGACGGGGCTGTAACCACCTTCGGTTATGATCATGAGGGAAATCTTGTATCGGAAACCGATGCGCTGGGTCATGTGACAGAATATACCTATGATGATCTGGGAAGAAGAACGAGTGTAACAGATACAGCAGGAGCAACCACAAGCGTATGCTACAATGAGATTGGAAATGTGGACAGGATATGCCATCCCAATGGAAGCAGCACAGTATACACCTATGAAAAGGGAGGCAGACTCAGAAGTGTGCTTTATCCGGACGGATCAGGTGAAAAATACAGTTATGACGCAAAGGGAAATATGACAGAACGTATAACCATGTCTGGAGAACGTTATCATTACAGTTATGATGTTCTTGACAGGATAGTATCAATAACGAATGCTGTCGGTGGAACACAGCACTTTGAATATGATGCACTAGGACATGTGACAGAGGCTGCTGATGAAAATGGAAACATAACACGTTATGAATACACACCAAATGGAAATCTGTCAAAGGTAACGGATGCTTTAGGAAATGAGACTTTCTATCAGTATGATGCCATGGGACACCTGACACAGACAAGCTGTACTGGAACAGGCGGAGAGCAGACACAGAACACTGCATATACATGGGATAAGGAAGGACATGTTGTGGCAGTGACAGACCCGCTGGGAGATATGGAAACATATACATATGATTCTGCCGGACGCATGACCTCAAAGACGGACAGGGATGGATATGAAACTGCTATAAGCTATGGAGCAGATGGACAGGTAGAAGAGATCAGATACGCAGACGGAAGGACAGTGTCACTCACGTATAATGCCATCCGCCAGTTAGAGGAAGTAAAAGACTGGCTCGGCACAACCAAGATCGCCATGGATGAGGCAGGACGGGTATCTTCTGTCACAGACCCATACGGAAAAACGGTCGGGTATGAATGGGGAAGAATGGGCGAGAGAACATCTGTTCTCTACCCGGATGGAAGAAAAGCGGCATACGAATACAACGAAGCGATGCAGCTCACCGCCATGAAACTCATAACAAACGGGGCACAGGAGAAAACAATCCGGTACCGCTATGATGACGCCGGAAGACTGACCGGAAAGCAGTTCCCTGGGGGAAGCAGCACATCATACGCATACGGAAACCTTGGAAGGGTGTCAGAAATCCTGCATACAGGAGCTGATTTCAGCGAGCACTATATATATGGCTATGACATACTGGGTAATAAAACCAGTGCAGCAAAGGAAAGAACCGGAATACAGGCAGACAGCGGCAGGTATGAATACAGCTATGATGAGATGAACCGCCTGACAGGAGTAATGCATGACGGACAGCAGTTAAGAAGCTACAGCTATGATGCATTCGGAAACAGAAGAAGAAAGACAGAATACACACAAAATGGTAAGCTTATAACCACATATGGCTATAACACAAAGAACCAGCTGACAACAGAAAACTCTGAAAATGGGATCAGAAACTATTCATATGATCACAGGGGAAATCTGTTATCTGTAACAAGTGGGGAAGAAGTCTTAAAAGCATATGGGTTTGATGCAGCGAACCAGATGAGCAGCTCCATGGGAATGACAGACGGAATCATCCAAAAGGCAGTCTATCAGTACAACGGATTAGGCCACAGAATGGGGCAAAGCATTGCAACAGGGGATGCAGCCCCGGCCCGGACCATCCGTTATACCTTAGATCTGACCCGTCAGTACCATAACCTCCTGCAGAAGACAGGAAACGGTCCTGACCAGACTTACTTTTGGGATGGCAATGTTGCCGGAATGGAAGAAGAAGGAAGAGACCACTTCTACTTCCAGGATGACTTAGGAAGCCCGATGCGCTTAACTGATGAGGCAGGAAGAAGTGAGGAAGCCTACGGATTTGATGAATTCGGTAATGACATCCGGACGGCAAAAGATATCTTTCAAGACTCCATGCAAAGCTTTGGCTTTACGGGTTATCAGATGGACGGCGCAGGAGGATTGTACTTTGCACAGGCAAGACGCTATGATGCCGGAGCAGGAAGATTTGTCAGTGAGGACCTCCTGAAAGGACACATCGCAGTACCATACACGATGAATCATTACAACTACTGCTGGAACAGACCGATGGACCTGGTGGACTTGAATGGAAAATTCCCATCATGGAGAGATTTGAAGAAATTCTGGAATAAGTATATTTATGGGGAAGAATATGTGATATCTAAATCTTCAATAGATGTTACTGGTCGTGATATTGGATTAGGAACATATTGGGGTAGAACTGATGATATTACGAAGCCTAGTGCGCAATATACAGGTAGTTGGATAAAAAAAGTCACAACAACTGATGGCGATGATGGAATATCTCAATCATATAGCTTAAATATACCAAGCATAGATTTGGGAAAGAAAAATAAATTTGGGATTCCAACATCGTTAGGAGTTGCATGCAGTAAAGATGGAGTAAGTTTAGATGCAAATATAGGCATTGATATAGGTAAATTAAATGTAAATATTCCGATAAGTGTTGGTTTAAATTGGGATAATTTAGTTTCTATAGATGCATCATTAAATGGTGGATGGGCAGATAATTCATATGGACTTGATTTGAGTGCAGGACTACATCCAGGGTCTAATTTAAAAGTGGGCGTACATAGTACAAATAGTAATGGTATCAAAACGTCGACAGATAAATGTGGGGTATATATGCGAATGGGATATGTATATGTTGTGGTAATAGCAGCTGCGGCACTGGGGTCAATGTTATATGGAAATGATCCAAGTAGTGCAGGGCAGACAATTATTAATTTTATTAATAATTTTGTAAATAATGGTGTGTGTCCGGCGCTTCAGTAATATGAATGATATAAAGGTAATATATAAAGGAAGAATGATAACATGATTAAGAAAAAAAAGAAAATAATAATCGCAATAATCGTATTTGTAATAATGATTATTGGTATATGTATAATAATGAGTTATTTGCATAGGAATGATGAATTTTTAAGTGGAGCAAATGGAAATGCAATGTCATATATTAATGATGTACATCCATATAAATATAAGTCTGTAGATGAGGCATTATTAGATGTAGATGAAAAAGTGAAGTCAGAAAAACAGTTATGTCAGATAGAATATAATGGGGTAGTTCATGTTTATATGCAGGGATATTATAATGTTAAATTTGAAGATGTTGATATTAATAGAACAAATACATGCATAAAATGCTATGATTTTGTAACAGTTTCAGATGGTTATAATTATAGTGGAAAACGAGAATTGGTGATTAATTTTCATGATGATAAAAAGTATACATGGAAAGAAACATTTTTAGATGATCTTTTTATAAGCAGAGATGCTGTTTATAGGGGAGCTGTTGAAAAGAAATATAAAGTTCTTCCAGCATGGGGCGTCACAGATTATTCTGACATTAGTAACGTAACGGTTGATGACCAGAAAATTGATGAGGTACATGAACTTGATGTGGACGGCAAGACTTATTATCTCTGGATAATAAATGATTTGAAGACACAAAACGAGGCATCAGAAGTTCGGATAAAGTCTGTTGACAAGACTACCCAAAACCGATAAAATTACACCCATCAAGGCACACTTATGGAAACATAAGGTCGCAAAGCCAGAGTCTAAAACAGTTACACGATGTAATGACAGATCGGCTGCATCATTCACGGAAAGTGGATGCTGCAGCCGTTGTTTTTTTTGAAGAAAGTCGCTGTAAGCAGGCAGCCGTAGTGAGGCAAATATAGAGAACATACAAAGCAGAATCTTGAAAATCAAAAGGAAGAGGAAAAGACAGAATGCAGGGTATTTTTTGATGTAACAAGTGATACTTTAAAAGGTATGATTATTGATGAAGCTATAGGCCTTTCAGCAGTAATAATAAATGAAACCGTAGGAGATAAGATTAACAAGGCTAACGCAGTAATAAATTATTTGAATGACTTAAACGCTCCATGCCTGCTTTTGAAAAGATATACAAAAAATATAATAAATAATAGTTGATTATAACGAACAAAAAATACGCAAATGCCGAAAATTGTCTAAAATTGTACAGTTTTCGGCATTTTCAATGTATACTTTTTACAAAATCCGTGGAAAAGTGCTCCGTGTGACCGTTGTGTGACCAAAGTAGTGTATAATCTTACTCAAGAGGAAAACGTATAAATAAAATATGAGGATAAGAACGTGTGCTTTGGGATAAGGAGCCGGAATATGATAGATTGTCGCAGAGCATACATAGGGACGAAAATGGAATTAAAGCCAGAAGCATTTAAAGGGAAAATGTTTAAGGTAAATGAACGGAAAATTTTTTTGAAAAAAATTAAAAAAATACTTGCATTATTCGTTTGACCATGATATTATAATACACGGTTCGTTGGTCAAGCGGTTAAGACGCCGCCCTCTCACGGCGGAAACACGGGTTCGATTCCCGTACGGACTGCTAAGTATTTAAAGCCGGTACATTCATGGAAGCATGATGTACCGGCTTTTTCGTTGTATATATTTATATGAGGCAGAGCTATTTATGAGCAGCTACAGCTGCTGTATGCTTTTTGAAGCCGTCAGGCGCTTTTGTGATGCGAAGGGCAACGACAATTATTGCGGCAGCAAACAGAAGCTGTATTCCCATGCATATTGAAATAAAGCCAAGCTCCCTGACCGGATGAAAGTCAATATTTTTTACAGCCTGGTTGTACCAGTAGGCAGGCAGGAAGTGAGCGGCTTTTATGATGCCATCACTTAGAAATTCCTCCGGCACAAATATACCGCACAGGAATGCCATGCCGAGTGACACTGTGTTTGCAAACATGTTCAGTATCTCACTGTTTGAGGTGATTTTACTTATGAAAAAGGCAAATGCCAGTGAAACGAGCATGTAGCAGAGCATGTTGAGTGTGAACAGGAAACCTGAAAACGAGAATGTGCTGCCTTTAAACATGATTGTAGCTGAGGCAAAAATTACAGCGCATACCACAAGTCCGGTTAAAATCACACCCAAAAGCAGCTCGCGGTTGTAGTTTGCAAATTTATAGGATGAGCAGGATATTCTCTCCTTGATTTCTTTTTTGGAGAAAACCTGAAGAACAGGAGCTATACCTGCAATCATCATGACAAGGAGCACCCATCCCAGATAACTGAAGCAGTAGTATATCCCTGAGTGCGAGGTGACATTTTTGCCACTGAGCAGTGAGACAGAAGCCTTCTGGCTTAGCGAGGTATTTACTGCGGCTAGAGCATCAGCTTCAGAGTAGCCGGAAGCAATGTAAGTATTGTACGTTTTCGTAAAGCTGTTTATGGCAGACTCAAAGGTGGTCGCTGCCTGCGTACCCGGTATGGTCACAACATCAAGCTTGAAGCCTTCTTTTATGATGAGAACACAGTTTACGTTTCTGGCAAACAACTCATCCTGCATAGTTTCCTTTTTGTCATTTTTAATATTTTTTTGTGTGCATGTCTTTTTAAGATAGGCTGTCAGAGCTTTGCTTTCTGATGATTTGTCATAGTCAAACACCGCAAATTTGGGCTTGGTGGCTTCATAATCATCTTCAGCTTTGTTTGTGCGTGTCGCAGTGAGAACGACCATGACACCTATGAATATGGACAGGTACATAATCATCTGGCCCATATGTCTGTTGAGTATTTTGAAATATGATTTAAATACTTGCATATTTTTCCCTCCGAAGCAGTACAAAGGCAATGATTAAAAGAATCACTGATTCTACTGCCATGATTGATATGTTTCTGAAAAATCTGTCGTAGCTGTCATATACGTTGAGCGAGTAAAAGCAGTCGGATATGAGACAGGCTGGGTTGAGGCGGTTGGCAATAGGAAGCTTGTGCTCGACCATATCCTTTATACCGTTGGCACATAAATCCGCAAGCACGGAAAGCACCATGCCGATTCCGACAGAGATACCGATTTTGCTGCCCTCTGTGAGCTTAGGAATGGCACCGATTATAACTCCGATTGAAAGTCCGATCATGCAGCCGAAAAACAGTGTCAGGATGATTGCCGGATATTTATTTCCAAAATCCACGCCAAGAAGAGTCATGTAGGCAAGTGCTATGAGCTCAACAGCAAAATGGATGCTTAAGAGTGAGATATACTCTGAAAAGATAAGGGTGTTTTTGCATGCCGGCACAAGGCTTTTTCGCATGCCGAGAGGGCTTGTATCAGCTAACAGCCTGCAGGTGGAGCTTACGGCTGAAAATGAGGCGAACAGGCAGCTCATCGCAAAAACAGCGTAAAAGTAATTGGTGTATTCATCCTGATTTCCCGATGAAAGTGAAATCTCTTTATACTCTGATGCGGTTTCAGAAAGCCCGGCAATTGCAGTCTCAAGCGCAGCCGGATTAGTCTTTGCTATGTTTGTAAATACGTCCTTTTGCTGTTTGTACTGTGTCAGGATGGATTCAAGGATTGTGGCATTGTATGAGTTTTCCTCCACGACTAAAGAAGCATCCTCTGTGTAAATAATGCCTGTCACTTTTTTGTTATTTAGTGCTTTTTTGGCTGCTGAGCTATCCATTAGCTTCATGTTTATGAGGTCTGAAAATGAATTTGTGCTATCGGACTTGTCGTCTGATTTACTGACGGAATCAGTATGGTTTACATCGAGAGACTCAAGCACGCTCATCAGAGTGTCATCGTTTTTAGATTCAACCACTGCCACATTTATTGTCTTGAACATTTCATCCTTTTCAAACAGATTTCCGAATGCCATATACATAAAGGTGGCGAGCAACAGTGGAAATGCAAGTGTCCAAAACAGCGTGACTTTCAGGCGGAACATGCTTAGCATGGTGTATTTTGCGTTGTGAAAAAATAATTTTAGTCCATTCATCAATCCCTAAGCTCCTTTCCGGTAATCTCTAAGAATACGTCGTTAAGAGTCGGAAGCTGCGTGTACACCTGACCGAAGGACAGATTATTCTGCTCTAGATAATCAAGCACATGGATTATATTGTGGCGTCCGCCACTGAAATAAATCCGAAGCTGTCCGTTTTCAAAGCTGACCTGATATGCATTGTGCAGCTGCTTTAATGAGTCAAGCTGTGCTTCTGACAGGTCTGCAATTTCTACGTTTATTGTCTCTGTATTTTTGATCATGCGCTTTAGCTCATCCTTTGTGCCGAGCGCGAGAGCCTTGCCCTTGTCCATGATGAGTATGCGGTCACAGAGCTGCTCAACCTCCTCCATGTAGTGTGAGGTGTAGATGATTGTCGCACCATCACGGTTTAGTTTTTTGATGCCCTCCAGAATCTTGTTTCTGCTTTGAGGGTCAACAGCCACGGTCGGTTCATCGAAGAAGATGAGCTTTGGTTTGTGTGCTATGCCACACGCGATGTTGAGTCGTCTCAAAAGTCCGCCTGAGAGCTTCTTTGGCAGAAATTTGCTGTAATCCGCTATGTCTACGAAATCCATTGCTTCCTTTACATATTTTTCGCGGAGCTTTTTGTCACTCACGTAAAGACCGCAGAAATAGTCGATATTTTCATATACAGTCAGCTCGTCGTACACGGCCACATTCTGCATGACCACGCCGATTTCGCGTTTGATATCGTAGCTGTTTGAGTACATTTCCTGCCCGAATACCTTTATATCTCCCTTATCGTATGTGAGCAGGGAAAGTATGCAGTTTATAGTTGTGGTTTTTCCGGAGCCGTTTGGTCCGAGCAATCCGAAAATCTCGCCGGTTTTAACGGTCAGATTGAAATGGTCGAGTGCCACAAGCTCCTTGTAGCGTTTTACAAGGTTGGTTACTTCTATCGCATTTTTGGTTGTATCCATTGAATTGCCTCCATAATGTTGTATTTTTGGTTGCAAGCCTGATATTTGGCTCAATAACAGATTACTATATGGCGTGCCGGAAAGTAAGTGTCAAATGTCACATTCGTATTTATGTTTGGATGAGGCATTGTTGTGTAAAAAATGACATTTGTCATAGTGACGTTTGATGGAATTTGTTGTAAGCTTATTTTACGGAAATGGAGGCTTTTGATGTATAAGATATGTAGTCAGTTTTTAATAGTTCTATCATGCGTGATGCTTATGGTGGTATCCCTTCAGGTCGATTACGTCATGATAGCGTGCATACTTACAGGAATAACCGTGTGCACATTTATAGACATGCAGGATGTGCCGCAGATGGGTCATGCTAACAAGAGCGAAACGGCAGACCGGGCTTTGGATTTGATTCTGGCGGTTTATATTCTGTCCGGAGTATTTTTTGCACCATCATTTTTTATGCTGCCGTATGCAGCGATGGTATTCAGAAAGAAAAAATACACGGTGTCGAGGATGGCTGCAGCCTTAGTTGGGATAGCTGTATCGGTGGACTGTATTTTAAAGATAAAACATATAGCACCCGGGATTTTCTATATCCTGGAGGTTGTACTTCTCATGGCTTTTGCGGTAATGCTTTCGTATTTCACAGAGCTGCTTTTGGGGTATCAGATGAAGCTGCACAGTATGAGAGATGCGTCCATGGAGCACGACATGCTTATGGAGCAGATGAATCACCAGCTTATCGAGAAGCAGAATGCGCAGATATACAATGCCACGCTAAAGGAGAGAAACCGTATCGCAAGGGAGATACATGACAACGTGGGGCACATGATTACGCGCTCTATTTTGCAGGTGGGAGCAATCGGTGTGATAAATACCGATGAAAAGCTTAAAGCGCCTATCGCAGACCTAAAGAGTACACTCGATACGGCAATGGACAGCATGAGAAAAAGCGTTCATGATTTGTACGATGAATCGGTCGATTTGCGTCAGGCGATTGCGAAGCTTAAGCCTACAGACAGTGCATTTGCATTTTCACTCGAATACGACTGTGAGGATGATGTGCCCAGAGATGTCAAGTATGCTTTTATTGCAATTGCAAAGGAAGCGGTAAACAACGCAGTTAAGCACAGTAACGGCGATGAAATCAGGATAATAGTCAGAGAGCATCCCGCCTTTTACCAGCTTGAGATAATGGACAACGGCACATCGGCTGACGAAAGAAGCCTTTCGGGAGAAACAGGAGATGGAATAGGCATAAAAAATATAAAGGAGCGTGTTGCAGCGATAGGAGGAACCATGCGGATAAAGGCAGACGATGGTTTCATGATATTTGTGACGCTCATGAAGAAGTGAGAATATACATAAAAATCAAGGCTTGAAAAAGAAAGGAACAGGACATGAAAATAGTAATAATAGATGATGATAATCTCGTATCACTTTCGCTGAATACAATACTGAGCGCACAGGATGACATAGAGGTGTCTGCGGTTGGAGACAGCGGGCAGCAGGCGGTAAAGCTGTACGAGGAGCATATGCCCGATGTGATGCTCATGGATATAAGGATGCAGGGCATGACAGGTCTTGAAGCAGCAGAAAAAATACTCGCAAAATATCCGGATGCCAAAATACTTCTTTTGACCACATTTTCGGATGATGAATACATTGTAAAAGCAATCTCGCTGGGTGCGAAGGGCTATATACTAAAACAGGCCTTTGAGAGTATTGCCCCGGCACTTAGAGCTGTAAACAACGGACAGACAGTGTTTGGAACACAGATAATGGACAGGATACCACACCTGTTCGGAGCTGATGGTGAAGCTTCATCAGGCACCGGTCAGGCCCGGTTCATTGACGCAATGAAGAGCTATGATATAAGCGGCAAGGAGCTTTCAATCATAGAGCTGGTTGCAGAAGGACTAAACAACAAGGAAATAGCGGATGAGCTGTATCTGAGTGAGGGAACCGTACGAAACTATATCAGTGTCATACTCGAAAAGCTGCAGCTGAGGGACAGGACACAGCTTGCATGCTTTTATTATAAAAGTATGGTATAACATGAAACTTTTTCTATGGTGTGGGACACATATATAGTGAAGGGAGGTATGCAGATTGATTAATAAGGCACAGGATGACTTTTTTAATGAGCTATATGCCTCAACCAATCAGAAGGTTTTAGCGTACATCATTGTAAAATGTGGAAAAACTGAAGATGTAGCAGATATATTTCAGGAAACCTATACAGAGGTTGTTAAAATAATACGAAAACATGGAATATCATATTTTAAGCAGCCGGATGCACTTGTAATGCAAATAGCAAAGAGAAAAATTTTTCGTCATTATAAATTAAAAGAAAAGCTTCGTGGCATTGAGGAAATGAACGATTATAATATTTTGTCGGCAGATGAAAATGATATAGCTGTACAACAGACTTCGTTTGACGATATAGCAATATCAAAAGAAACAGTACAAAGTGTGTTTACATATCTTTCTGCGAAGGATGAACTTACTAAAAAAATATTTTATCTATATTACTATATGGATAAAAATATTTCAGAAATAGCACTCCTTTTTTCTGTAAAGGAATCAACCATAAAAAACAGATTATATCGTACCCTAAGGGAGCTTAGGCAAAATCTGGATAAGGAGGATTGATGCAGAATGAAAAAAAATGATATTTTTAGACAGGCAGCGCAGCATGAAATGCCTGATATTGAGCAGGTAAGAAAAGAATGTATCGAGGAATTACATACCACTCACAGCTCAAAACGATATCCTGCATATTTTGTTGCGATAGCGGTTGTGACTGTGGTTGTCTTGTGTATGTGTATCACGCCGGTGAGGTCATTTGCAGCCGATATGATTGAACATATTCAGGCATTAATTGATGTTAATAATGATTCGGTACGTGATCTGGTGTATAGAAAATATAGCGGTCCGACTGTTTATTTGGAAAAAGATGAAACGGTAAGCATATACTCATATACCGGTTATGAGGATGTATATATTTTGCCGGCGGAGGCAAAAGAAGCTGAAAAACTGGGAGCTATAAGCAGAGACGTTAAGGTGAGCTATAAAGTGCCGTATAGTGGGGAGTATTATATTCTTGATGGAGAAAATAAGGAGAATATCACAGACCGGGTTATTGTAGAACATGAGGGAGGAGCAGAAGATAATTTGAAAATTTCTCAATAAGGAAATCTGCCCTTGCAATATACCCTACCGGGGTATATAATGCTCTTGAAGACGGATACCCATAAGGGGTATGGTTAGACATATACAACAAATGTGGAATGAAGAAAGAAGGGAGGCACACATGGCAGAAAAAGAAACCAAATGCTGTTGCTGCAACCGCAAAAAAGAGCGGTCAGAGAAGGAATATAAGGATCTCATCAACAGACTTAGCCGTATAGAGGGGCAAATCCGTGGAATCAAGCGTATGCTGGATGAGGATTGCTACTGCCCTGACATCATCACACAGGTGGCGGCCGCAAATGCTGCGCTCAACAGCTTCAATAAAGTCCTTTTGGCCAATCATATAAAGACGTGTGTGGCAGATGACATAAGAGCCGGCAAGGATGAGACAATAGATGAGCTTTTGAACACACTGCAGAAGCTTATGAAGTAGTATTATAAGAAGGCAGGTATAAAAATGAGTACAATAATCACAATATTAATAATAGCAATAATTGCCGCACTGGTGATTGTGGGCTTAAAGGAGACAATAAAGCATTCAAAGGGCGAGGGCGCCTGCTGTGGCGGTGGAGCCATGAAGGAGGACGAGGAAGCCACAGTACAGCTTACAGGCGAGATAGTCACGAGAGCAGATGTGCACATAGACGGAATGCACTGCATGAACTGCAAGAACTCAGTCACACGCTCACTTCAGAAGATGAGCGGAGTATCGGCAGATGTGGATTTAAAGCATGGCGTGGCACATGTTGAGGCAACCAGAGAGCTAAGCGATGAGGAAATCACATTTGCCATCGAAAGACTGGATTTCAAGGTGACAGGAATTGAGAGATTTTAGAAAAGGCTTCTGAATAGTTAGATTTGAATAGTAGAAAGAAGGAAATACAGACAGTATGAAGCAATATACAGTTACAGGAATGAGCTGTGCGGCATGCTCTGCCAGAGTGGAAAAGGCGGTCTCTAAGGTTGATGGTGTGACGAGCTGCTCTGTCAGCCTTTTGACCAACTCGATGGGAGTCGAGGGAAGCGCGACAGATGCGCAGATAGTGGAGGCAGTAGAGCAGGCGGGCTATGGAGCGAGTCCCAAAGGCACAGCAACAGAATCAGAAAATGACAAAGCGAATAACAGCTTAGAGCAGCTAAAGGCAGCGCAGGATGCACTTATAGACAGAGAGACACCGAAGCTGCGCAACAGGCTTATAGCATCGCTCATATTCTTAGTTGTTCTCATGTATTTTTCCATGGGACATATGATGTGGGGCTGGCCGTTGCCTGAGTTTTTCAATGGAAACCATGTGGCTATGGGGCTTTTGCAGCTTCTGCTTACAGTGGCGGTAATGGTCATAAACCAGAAGTTTTTTATCAGTGGCTTTAAGGGCTTGATTCACGGCGCTCCCAACATGGATACGCTTGTTGCGCTTGGATCTGCGGCATCGTTTGGATACAGCGTGTATGCACTTTTTGCCATGACAGCTGCGCAGGTGAATGGCGATATGGATGCGGTCATGTCATATATGCATGAGTTTTATTTTGAATCCGCAGCCATGATTTTGGCACTGATTACTGTCGGAAAAATGCTTGAAGCGCACTCAAAGGGCAAAACAACAGACGCTTTAAAAAGCCTGATGCAGCTTGCCCCAAAGACAGCAACCGTTGTAAGGGATGGCGTGGAGCAGGAAATTTCTGTGGATGCAGTGAAAAAGGGCGATATTTTCGTGGTCAGACCGGGGGAAAATATCCCTGTGGACGGTGAAATAATAGATGGAACAACCGCTGTCAACGAATCGGCACTCACAGGAGAGAGCATCCCTGTGGATAAGCAGCCGAAAGATGCAGTAAGCGCTGCCACAGTGAACCAGTCAGGCTTTATAAAATGCCGCGCAACGAGAGTAGGCGAAGACACCACACTTTCACAGATTATACAGATGGTTTCTGATGCCGCAGCGACAAAGGCACCTATTGCAAAAATCGCTGACAGGGTATCGGGAGTATTTGTGCCGGCGGTTATTACAATTGCAATCATTACAATAATAGCATGGCTTATAGCCGGTGAGACCGTGGGCTTTGCGCTTGCCAGAGGCATTTCGGTGCTCGTGATAAGCTGTCCGTGTGCACTTGGACTGGCAACTCCTGTTGCGATAATGGTAGGAAATGGCAAGGGCGCAAAGAGCGGTATACTATTCAAGACAGCGGCAAGCCTTGAGGCAACGGGCCGCACACAGATTGTGGCTCTTGATAAGACAGGCACCATCACAAGCGGTGAGCCGAAGGTGACGGATATCGTGCCGGATGAGACATTTTTTGAGGAAACCGGCAATCATGCCGGAGCGCTTCTTGCAATAGCCGCATCAGTCGAGGCCAAGAGCGAGCATCCGCTTGCAAAAGCCATTATGGAGCGCGCTAAAACGGATGAAATCGCCGTTGCAGAGGTGACGGATTTTAGCGCTGTTGTAGGAAATGGTCTGACTGCAATACTTGCAGGCAAAATGATAAAAGCAGGAAATCTTGCTTTTGTCAGCAAATTTGTAAAAGTGTCAGATGATATGCGCGCGAAAGCTGTCGAATTTTCAAAGGAAGGAAAAACTCCTCTGTTCTTTGCCGCGGATGACAGGCTTTGCGGTATCATAGCCGTTGCAGATACAATAAAGGGGGACAGTCCGGAAGCTGTCAGACAGCTTAAAAATATGGGTATCAGAGTTGTTATGCTCACCGGTGACAACGAGCAGACTGCCAATGCCATTGGAAAGCAGGCGGGAGTGGACGAAGTCATCGCAGGTGTGCTTCCGGATGGTAAGGAGGCTGTCATAAGGAAGCTAAAAAAACAGGGCAGGGTAGCTATGGTTGGTGACGGAATCAATGATGCACCGGCGCTCACACGTGCGGATATGGGAATTGCAATCGGCGCGGGAAGTGATGTGGCAATAGATGCAGCGGATGTTGTCCTGATGAAGAGCCGCCTGATAGATGTACCAGCAGCAGTGCGGTTAAGCCGTGCTACATTGACAAATATACACGAAAATCTGTTCTGGGCATTTTTCTATAATGTAATAGGTATTCCACTTGCGGCCGGTTTGTGGTATCCTTTATTAGGATGGAAGCTCAATCCGATGTTTGGAGCGGCGGCGATGAGTCTGTCGAGCTTCTGCGTTGTTACCAATGCCCTGCGGCTGAATCTGTGCAGGGTGTATGATCCTAAGCATGACAGAAAAGCAACACCAGATAGAAAAAACAAAACAAATAAACCAAATGAAAGTGAGGAAAAATCAATGACAAAGACAATGAATATCGAAGGAATGATGTGCGGCCACTGCGAGGCAAGAGTAAAGAAGGCACTCGAGGCGCTTGATGCAGTTAGTGAGGCAGCAGTAAGCCATGAGAGCGGAACTGCAGTAGTGACATTAAGCTCTGACATTTCCGATGAGAAATTAAAGGAGACTGTAGAGGCTGAGGACTACAAGGTTACATCAATTCAGTAATCAGTCAGACAGTATAACAATATGAAGAAATATATAGCATTGGTATTGGTTGCAGTGCTGGTGCTTGGGATTTTTACAGGATGTGGTAACAAGGGCAACAAGGAGACAGAATCACAGACGGATGAGAAAGCCACTGAGTCGGTGAATTCTGCAGAAAATAATACTGAGGACAGTACGCAAAGCAGTACAGAAATCAGTACAGAAAATCAGAATGTGGCTGACACAGAGCAGCTCACCACAGAAAACGGACAGGAGAGCTCAGTTCTTGCCTGTCCGTCAGTAAACGGTAAGCTGCATGTGGAGGGCAGCAAGCTCGTTGATCAAAATAACAACGAGGTGCAGCTTCGCGGAGTCAGCACACACGGTCTTGCGTGGTATCCACAGTATGTGACCAATGATTGCTTTGCCACGCTGAAAAGCTTTGACGCAAACGTGGTGAGGCTCGCCATGTATACCTACGAAAGCGGTGGCTACTGCACAGATGGTGACAGGCAGCAGCTTGAGACACTTGTGCAAAACGGAGTGCAGTACGCACTAAACAATGACATGTATGTCATCATCGACTGGCATGTGCTAAACGAGGGCAATCCAAACCGCTACAGTGATGTGGCAAAGACATTTTTTGCCAAAATGGCACAGCAGTATGCCTCATACAACAACGTGATTTACGAGATTTGCAATGAGCCGTGCAAAGGTGCGACCTGGGGAGATGTGAAGTTTTACGCCAGCGAGGTCATTCCGTCAATCAGAAGCTACGACAAGGATGCAGTCATACTGATAGGCACACCTAACTGGAGCCAGGATGTGGATGAGGCAGTCAAGGACCCTGTCACAGGCTATGATAATATCATGTATACACTGCATTTCTATGCCGCAACCCATAATGAGGACTTGCAAAACAAGCTAAAATCGGCGGCAGACGCCGGACTGCCGATATTTGTATCAGAGTTTGGCATCTGCAGCGCCGACGGAAACGGTCAGGTGGACATAGATTCCGCAAACAGCTGGATCAGCCTGCTCGACAGCTACGGCATCAGCTATGTGTGCTGGAATCTGTCCAATAAGGACGAAAAATCAGCGCTTCTAACACCTGCCTGCGATAAGACAAGCGGCTTTACCTATGAGGATCTAAGCGATGAGGGCAAGTGGCTGTACGGTGTGCTCACAAGTCATGTGACACCGGTCTTGAATTAACGAAAAGCTTCAGATGTACGGAAAACGGCGCACCTGCTAATGCAGGGATAGAAGCATCCATGCACTCAGCCGGCATGCACATGAGGCAGATGCAGATACTTCTCTCTGGTGGCAAGTCCGCCGCGGATATGGCGCTCGGACTTGTTGATATCGAGAATGTGACGCGCCTTTGCGGCAAGCTCCGGGTCTATGCGAAGCAGCCTGTCAGCATCCGTGATATCCTTGTGCACAGTGGATTTGCTAATGCCAAACTGCTTTGCAGCCTGACGCACCGTGGCATTGTTTTCAACTATGTAGTTGGCGATTTCCACCGCCCTTGTTTCAATATATGATTTCAAAAAATACTCCTGCATATTCTGTTGTTACAGTTTATGCAGGAGTATTTTTAATATTACACACAGGTTGTAATTCTATTTACGCTTTTCGTAATATAATAAGAAAACAGTTTCTTAACCGCAGGAAAGCGGTATCTTAAGTGAATTAAGCGTATGCGGATGCGATGAGCTCAATACATTTATCGTATCCAAGCACAGAGCTGTTTAGCACCAGGTCATAATTTTTTCTGTTGCCCCACTCCTTGTCGGTGAAGTATCGGTAATTTACCGAGCGCTTCTTATCGACATCCTTTAGTAGCTTTTTGACCTCGTCATCGCTCTTATGGTAGAGCTTTTTTATTCTTGCAGCCTTCTCAGGCTTATTTCCCTCTATAAAAACATTCAGCACATCATCCCTGTCAGAAAGAATGTAGTCTGCGCAACGTCCTACAATAACGCATGGCTCTTTTTGCGCAATATCCTTGATGAGTTTCTGCTGAATATTGAAAATCTGGTCGGAAAGAGAAACTCCTGTGATGTCGCGCCCCACAAATGCATACGAAAAAATACTTCCGGCAGGTGCATATTCGCCTTGGTTTGCGACAATCTGCTCAGAGATACCGAGCTCCTTTGCCACATGCTCAATTATTTTTTTATCGTAAAATTCAATGCCGCATTTTTGAGCAATCTGCTCGCCGATAAAGCGACCGCCACTGCCAAACTCTCGGCTTATAGTGATTATTTTAAAACTCATGATGAAACCTCCCAGCCTATAAAAGTGTTTATAATTCATTATAACGTAATTGCACATAAAATCAAAACAGAAATTTAACAAAATCGCTTGCAGATAAGCACTCCGTAATCTATAATGACATAAGAAAACATGTTGCTTTTACGTAATCAATGAGATGGCAGCAGATAACATATGTTATGTTTTGTTATTGTTTACACCACAGTGTGGCAAACAGCAATTACGTGACGTTTCAAAGATTGTAAAACAGCAGCATAGCGAATAAACAATTAGGAGGAAAACATGGATCAGGAAAAGGTCATAGTCATAGACTTTGGTGGTCAGTACAATCAGCTTGTTGCGCGCCGTGTCCGCGAGTGCAACGTGTACTGTGAGATTTACTCATACAAAATAGACATTGAGAAAATCAAAGAAATGAATCCAAAGGGCATCATCATTACAGGAGGTCCAAACAGCTGTTATGAAGAGGATTCTCCATCATACCGGAAAGAGCTGTTTGAGCTGGGAATACCGGTGCTTGGCATCTGCTACGGTGCACAGCTTATGATGCATAAATTAGGCGGAAAGGTAATCACACCGGAGGTTGGAGAGTATGGAAAGACAGAAATCACATATTCTGCAAACGGCGTGATGTTCAAGGATCTGCCATCAGAATCAGTATGCTGGATGAGTCATTTCGACAGAATTGCAGAGGCTGCACCGGGCTTTGAGGTAGTTGCGCACACTGCAGACTGTCCAATAGCCGCAACACAGAATGTTGAGAAGAAATTATATGCAGTACAGTTCCATCCGGAGGTACTTCACACCAAGAACGGAACACAGATGATTTACAATTTCGTCCGTGGCGTATGTGGATGTGCAGGCACATGGAAGATGGATTCATTTGTCAAAAACACAATCGAAGAAATCAGAGAGCAGGTCGGTGACGGCAAAGTGCTCCTTGCACTTTCGGGTGGAGTAGATTCATCAGTGCTCGCAGCACTCCTTGCCAAGGCAATCGGCAAGCAGCTCACCTGCGTATTCGTAGACCACGGACTTCTCCGTAAGAACGAGGGCGATGAGGTAGAGGGCGTATTCGGCAAAGGCGGTTCGTTCGACATCAACTTTGTCCGCGTCAACGCACAGGAGCGCTACTACAGCAAGCTTGCAGGCGTCACAGAGCCTGAGCGCAAGCGTAAAATCATCGGTGAGGAATTCATCCGTGTATTCGAGGAAGAAGCCAAGAAAATCGGAAAGGTTGACTTCCTTGCGCAGGGAACCATCTATCCGGACGTAGTGGAGAGTGGACTCGGCGGAGAATCTGCAGTCATCAAATCACACCACAACGTAGGAGGTCTTCCGGAGCATGTCGATTTCAAGGATATCGTGGAGCCACTCAGAAATCTCTTCAAGGACGAGGTACGCAAGGTCGGACTGGAGCTTGGATTACCTGACTATCTCGTATTCCGTCAGCCATTCCCAGGCCCAGGCCTTGGAATCCGTATCATCGGCGAAGTTACAGCCGAAAAGGTACGCATTGTCCAGGATGCAGACTGGATTTACAGAAGCGAAGTGGAAAAGGCAGCAAAAGAGTACAAAGAGGCCCACGGCGAGGAACCATCATGGATGCCAAACCAGTACTTTGCAGCCCTTACCAACATGCGTTCAGTAGGTGTCATGGGTGATGAGAGAACATATGATTATGCCGTTGCAGTACGTGCAGTCCGCACCGTGGACTTCATGACAGCCGAAGCAGCCGAGATACCGTTTGAGGTACTTCAGACAGTGATGAGCAGAATTATAAATGAGGTAAAGGGAGTCAATAGAGTATTCTATGATTTGACCAGTAAGCCACCGGGAACTATTGAGTTTGAATAACGGATTAAAATGCCGAAAGCCTGTATTTATGCGGGCTTCCGGCATTTGTTTTATCAAATGGCTCTAGTTTGGCTCTATTTGTGGGGAGAGTAATTGATGCAAATGTAATTATTCAGAAGAATGAAAAGGAAAAAATGATATGAAGAAATGCAAACTTCTTTTATTTGATTTAGACGGAACTTTATTACAGAGTGACAAAACAATATCAACCAGAACATTATCAGCTCTAAAAAAATGCAGGGGAAATGATATATTGATAGGTGTTTCCACCTCCAGAAGTGAGCAAAACTCTTTGGTATTTTTAAATGAATTGATGCCCGATATTTTAATATCGAGTGGAGGTGCATTAGTAAAATACAAAACAGAATATATTTATAGGGCAGAATTTTCCGAAGAAGAAACGAATGTGATGATTGACATGGCAAGAAATATTTGTGGAAATGATTGCGAAATTACGATAGACACAATAGATGCACATTATTGGAATTATAAAATAGATCCTAAGAAGTTAGATAAGAGTTGGGGAGATAGTATTTATACAGATTTTTCAGATTTTAACGAATGTTCATTAAAAATGTGTGTTGAGATATTTAATCAAGATAAGGCAGATAAGCTGACTCGAAGTCTCTCTGATTGTGATTGTATTCGTTTCTCTGATGGATTTTGGTACAAGTTTACAAAAAAGAATGTGACGAAAGAAAACGCAATTATGAAGATTACGGAAGTATGTGGATTTAGTACAGATTCAATTATTGCATTTGGAGATGATTATGCAGATATCGGAATGCTTGAATTATGTGGAACAGGTGTTGCAATGGGGAATGCGATTGATGAGGTAAAAGAGAGAGCTGATATTGTAATTGGTTCAAATGATGAAGATGGTATTGCGGGTTTTATTGAAAATGAAATATTATAGATATGTACATGGAGAGGAAATATGGTGGAAGTAAAATTTTATGATACGGTTAATGATGAACTATTGAAATTTGCAGTGATTATCTCACAGAGTAACGGCAAGTGGGTATTTTGCAAGCATAAAGAAAGAGATACATATGAAGTGCCGGGAGGGCATAGAGAAGATGGTGAGGATATTCTTGAAACAGCCAAACGAGAACTATATGAAGAAACAGGAGCAATAACTTTTGATATTACTCCAATTTGTATATATTCTGTGACTGCACCAGATAATTTCGATGGAATGGAGACTTTTGGAAAATTATTCTTCTCAGATATATATACATTTGAAAAAGAGCTTCACAGTGAAATTGAAAAAATAGCAATTATGGATGAACTACCGATTAATTGGACTTATCCGGAAATTCAACCCAAACTGCTGGAAGAAGCAAGGAAAAGAGGATTTCTGCCCAAGAAGGAAGAAATAAAATGGCTGTTTTTTGATGTTGGCTCGACGTTGGTTGATGAAAGCAAAGTTTATGAAGACAGGATGAAAAGGATAGCGGATTTATCAGGTTTAACTTACGAGCAAATTAATAAATATGCCATGTCGTTTTATAAAGAAAACAAAAAAGGAGACTTAGAGGTAGCAAGGCAATTGGGCGTGAAACTACCTAAATGGGAATCGCAATACGAAAGGCTGTATACAGATACCAAAGATTGTCTGAAAAAGTTAAGTAGAATTTATAAAATTGGTGTAATTGCAAACCAATCACTAGGAACTTCTGAGAGATTAGAAAATCTTGGAGTACGAAAATATCTTGATTTGATCATCGCATCAGCAGAAGAAGGTGTTTCAAAACCAGATAGGCGAATATTTGAAATTGCATTGGAAAGAAGCCGTTGCAGACCAGAGAATGCAGTTATGATTGGTGACCGTATTGATAATGATATTGTACCTGCAAAACAGTTGGGTATGAAAACTATATGGGTAAAACAGGGATTTGGAAGTTTGTGGAATATAACAGATGGGAATGAAAAAGCTGATATTGAAATTAATAACTTATCTGATATATTAAAATATTTATAGGGAATGAGTCTATGAAATAAGATTCAAATTACAATTGTTCTTGCAGAACATATGATATATATGCTAGGGTACTCTTTAAGGAAAGTACCCATGACAGGACGTTAAGCATCTGGGGGCACTTGCTTAGTACCGATGACGGTTTATGAGATCATTTCGATTTTCATTGGGATATTAGCATTGCTGATGTCCTTTGGTAGCTTGATTGTAGCGTTGCTTGCCTTTCTCGATAAGATAAAGAGAAAAGATCTTCGAGGAAGATCAGGCGAAAATAAAAATGCCTATCCGAGAGTGTAATATAAAGTGTGTAAGTTACCGGTAACAAAACTTACGCACTTTATTTTTTTTCTAAAGTGCGGTATCTTTAAGAAAGGAACTGAAAGGATTATGAATAACGAACTTATGGCACCAAGAAAAAACAAACGCAGCGAAGCCAGCAAAGCTATCGCTCAGGCAATTATTGATCAGTATAAACCTACTTCAGCTGAGGAGATGCAGGACGCATTAAAAGACATATTTGGTCCGATGTTTGAACCTATGCTTCAAGGAGAAATGGACAGTCACCTTGGCTATGAAAGTAACGACCGAGGATATAAAGATACAAACAACCGCAGAAATGGATATACCCATAAAACATTGAAAACTACCATGGGAGATGTCGAAATTGATGCTCCAAGGGACAGGGGCGGTTCCTTTGATCCACAGCTTATTCCCAAAAGGACGAAGGATGTAAGCGGCATTGAAGATAAAGTATTATCCATGTATGCAAAAGGAATGAGCCAGCGTGATATTGCTGATACAATCGAAGATATTTATGGATTCGAGATTTCACACGAAACCATTTCAAATATTACGGATCAGGTTATAGAAACGGCAAACGAATGGCAAAACAGACCATTGAAGAAATTTTACAGTTTTATCTTTGTTGACTGCCTGTATGTAAACATCCGCAAAGAAATGGAGACAAAGAACTGCGCTGTTTATGTTGTGCTTGGATATGATGTAAATGGAATCAAGGACATTCTGGGGATATGGATTGGAGAATCAGAAGGCAAACACTATTGGATGCAGATTTTTGATGAAATCAAGGCACGTGGTGTTGAAGACATTCTTTTCATAAGTATGGATGGGGTGTCTGGTCTTGAGGAAGGGGCAAAGTCAATATTTAAGGATGTTGTTGTTCAAAGATGCATTGTCCATTTGATAAGGAATTCCATTAAATACATACCATCAAAAGATTATAAAGCATATACTGCCCAATTAAAAAAGGTTTATGGAGCTTCTAGCTTAAAAGCAGCGGAAGCAGAGTTTGAGCGCTTTAAACAAGCATGGGGCAAGTATCCCGGAGCAATAGATGTATGGATACGCAACTGGTCAAATGTCGAGCAGTTATTCAATTATGGTAGTGCTGTACGAAAAGTCATGTATACAACAAATGCGATTGAATCCATAAATTCAAGCTTCCGAAAGGTTACGAAAAAGGGCTCCTTTCCAAGCGAAGATGCTGTTATGAAAGCATTATATTTGCGTATTACCGAACTTTACAAGAAATGGAATGGCAGACCCGTGGCTAATTGGGCATTGGTAAGGAATCAGCTTTCAATGGATGACAAGCTGCAAACACGAATATTAAAATACGAAAATTACTAAGGAGATTTTAAATGAGTAAACGGAAATCAACACCATATGAAGTAGATGATGAATTTTTTGCACAAATAGATTTTTTGCGGAATGACTATAACCAGGCACTGGAAACTATAGATCAGCAAAAAGCTGATATCAGGCAGCTTCTTGTTTTATTGATAAAAGAAGACATACCTATTCCGGAAGATCTAATTGAGCGGTATATTCGCAAAACATCTGATTCAAAATTCATAGATGAAGAACTTCCGTTTGATTGAACCCCATAAAAATGGTGGTCGATTTATCGGCCACCACAAAAAATCAAAAACTTACACACTTTACTTGACAAACTCTATTAATCACAGTAAATGATGCGGATTACCTTCTTTTTGAATGTCAGCGTGCTCTCATGATTGTTGCATCTCATTACAATGCATGCTTCGTTAAAAGAGCAATCTCTTGAGAGTTGCTTCTTAAATGAACGAAAACCCTTTCCAATAGGGTCAATCCATACTCTCATAAGAACATCCCCGATAATGATATTACCAATTAATTCAGAACCGGTTATTTTCATTTCAATAGTGATATCATCATCATTGATTATATATTCTTTAGAATTGTTGCCAAACTCGTGGTTAAGATGTAATTTACCAGTCTTTAATAATTTTGACAACGTCTCATTATAGCCTTCTAGACTAGTATAGTCTTTGATTATTGCAGGGAGAGCGGATTCTTCCATATTATATCTATCACTTGCCCGCACGGGATTAGAATTATTTTCGTTGACAAATTTGTGCATTGAAAATCCTATATGGGGAAGAACTAATCCAATTGATGAACGAGCTTCATTTTTACCTTCTTGATATTCAAAAATAGTAGTATCGCCGCAAATGATAGTAAAACCATCCGTTTTGGAAATCAGTAAAAATATGTAAGATTCTTTCCAACCAATAACGGGCATTAAAACGGATTCTTCTCCAGAAACTTGTTTTTGTTTTCTAAAGAGCATATTCCATTTCTGAAAAAGCAATTCCCAATGGTCTTTATTACATATGAAACTAAAAGCAGCAATTTTAGCCATTATTTCACTTGATATTTCATCAGTGCATTTTGTGGCATAATCATGATAATAATTTAGTGCGCTTTCAAAATCGAATGCGTTTTCACTGAGAACAGCTAGTCCATAATATGCAGCGGAACAATTCTCATCTATCAATAAAGCCTTTTCGAAATTTTTTATAGCTTCGCAAGGATTGCCTATAGATGTGAGTGTGCCAAGCATTATCAAGGCATCTATAAAAGAATCATTAAGCTCGAGGCATTTCAACAATTCTTGTTGTGATTCATTGTCTTGTTTTGAATCATGATAAACTAAGGCACTCAAAAAGAATACATTCTCATCCCAAACTTCTTTATCAATTTCATTTAAACATGCTCTTGCTTCATTACATTCGCTCAAATTGTAATATGCTTTGGCAAATTCAAGACGGCAGAACATATCATTTAGATAATATTTTGGTTTAAGAGAGACAATATATGAATGTTCGCCAAGTACGTTTAGTATCCATAAATATAATCGTGTAAGATCTGTCTCAAGTATATGGTTATGTAAACATTCTTCTATTCTGCTTCTAGCCTCAACATAATGATGGCTTTCTATGGAGTATTTTATTGGCAATATTTCTTTTTCAAAAAAAGGATTATTGCGTATAAGTTTCTCAACGATTTCTGTAATTAATCTTGAATCAACAGTATTATTATATAGTTCAATTCGTGTATTACGATGTTTGAAAATGATGTCTTGGATTTCTGTTATAGATAAATGACCGCATTTACATCTTTTGTCGGATATTACGGACTTTAACTCGTTTATTAACGTGCTAACATCTATGATTAGTTTTTGTTTTTCGGCCCATTGGCTAATTGCATCTCTTGCAATTGCAAATTTATTTACGCCATCTATAATATCGAAATCGCAATTTAGTAAAAACGTTGAGTCGATGTCGATTTCTTTGCAGTACATTTCCCAATCGGAATATAGTTTTCCCTTATCATCGTAAAAATCTCCGCTGAGATTGTTTAAATGTCTGTTTTTGTATTGTAGGACGTTTCGAAACGAATCATCATAACTTGAACCAATAATAATGTTTTGGTCAGTATATGATATGTTTTTAGACAACTTTCTTGCAAACGGAATGGTCAATGTATTTATCTTTACTTGAACTTTTACTTTTTTTGAATCGGTTAAAACTAGGCAGAAATCATCATCTGATTCGAAGGATATTTCTTTAAGTCCATTGCTAAGATATAAAAAATGTACTTTATGCTGGCAGAATCTTGCTGAGAAAATCCTATACTGCTAATCATTCCACCTACTAATTTTCTGTCATTAACGGTATTCATAGTTTCTCCTTTTGAAGGTGGTTTATTTGTCATTGAGTGTATGATTTAAACATTCTTCCAATCTATATAACCCGTCTTAGTGCTATCACATGAATTAGGCCAATTCAATTTCCAGTTAGTGTACTGGTCTTTCGAAATTATATTCTGATGGTACTCGACATATCGGGTATACCACTCCTGCATAAATTCATTCACAAGATTGTATTTCACAGTGATTCCGATGGGCGCATGGTATTGGAAATAGTTTGGCTCGTTGTAGGAGCCTCTGATAACCCAATCCTCATCCGGTTCACGTACCTGCTCAAGCTTGAACAACTCCAAAAGACCGAAAGTTTCCATCCAAAAGAGGTTTTCCAAAATATCAGTTGCATTTGCAGTTGTGTAATTATTCAGAGAATAGATATTTACTTTCAGTGCTGCGGCAATAAGTTCAAGAGCATCCTTTTTAGGTGATTTCTGATCACTTTCGTATTGGCGTATGCGGACATCTGCGGATGCTTTGGGGAAACCACAAGCCAGTCCTAGCTCTTTTTGTGTCATATGTCTGAATTCTCTAACAAAGCGAATTCTTTGACCTTGTGTCATGGAAGTTCAACTCCTCTTCTATTTTTTATTCATTGTACCACAGAATTCAAAAAAAGGAAAGAACCAAAAAAAGTTCTGAAATAATCTCGGCAGAACTTAAAATGGTTCTTATAATACAATTGTTATGCAGAACCATAAAAGGTTCTATGAACTAGAAAGGAGGGAGAAATCTATGGTAGATACCGATATCAGACCTGCATATGTGGATGTTGCGGAGGTATGTAGAGATTAGGGATGTAGTCGTTCCAAGGGATATGCCATCATTAAGCAGTTGTCCGGACAGATGAAGTCCGAGAATCCCCGCTTATTAACCATGAGCGGCAAAATCAATCGTATTTACTACGAAGAAGCTTGTATGAAGAGATAGGCATGGAAAGAGTAATAAAAAAGGCTCTTGTGCCAACAAGAGCCCGGGACGCATATATTGCTATATGCATCGTAGTCAAGGAGAGCATAGCATAAAAAGTGTCCTCTTTCAAGGAAGGAGATGATGAAAAGATGCCTGTTTTAAAGAACAAGACGCAAGGTAACTACGTAAACGTCTACAAAGGGATAGCGATGGACCCAGCTTTAAGTTTAAGGGACAGAGGCATGATGCTGACATTGTTATCCCTGCCGGACAATTGGGATTTCACCACGGCTGGACTGAGGAAGATACTTTTGGACGGAAAGCATTCGATTAAGAGTAGTATCGACAGCCTGCAGGGGCTTGGATACCTAAGTAAGGAGCAGAGCCGTGGAGAAGGTGGCGTGTTTGGAGAAAATGTGATTGAAGTATATGAGACACCTAATTCACCGTTTCCCGATTTTCGGGTACCGGATAATCTGGCAGCCGTTAAACCGGTCACAATTAAATAATAAGAAATTAACTAATAATCTATAATTCCCGACGTACTTTTCGAACCTCACCATTATTTTCTGACTACAAACATGCTTTAAACCATTGATTTTGCTATATTTTAGCTGACTTGAAAAAGTAAATTCCATCGTGATTTAAATTTTGCTGATATAACGAGAAATTTTTAGACTAAATCTCTCGTTTTCTGCTATAATTAATGCAACTTATCGAAATTTTCTCGATTTCAAGGCATGCTAAATAGGCTACTGGAATTCGGTGTGCTAGACTAAATTCCACCAGCCGCATCTTAAAAATGTGAAAAGTTTACATCCAGTCTGACAGCAGATTTCGATTAGTTTTATTAATGGTTAAAGCGTATCAGCTTAGGCGTCAGATTAACCTTATCTGGTTCAATCGGCTTAAGCTGAAATGCTTTTAAGATATCTTCACCAAGCGTTTCTAATGCAACTTCATATGGTGTCCTTCCACTGAGGATTTCTCGCGGAGTGGAGTTGATGTGGTTTACGATGAGATTCACATCCCGTTGTGTTAAGAATTCAAAAGAAGTTCCTTTCGGTAAAACCATACGAAGCATCCATTTCCACAAAAGACGACAGGTCTAATGAACAAAAGTCTGAGTAGGTTCTGTCTGTAAAAACAGAACAATCAATGATTTGTGTTTTATGGCACTTTCGCGGTTTGAATTTTGCCTGTCTTTTCAAATCAATATTTCTTGCTGTGAAGAGTCCTTTGTCAATGTATGTGTACATAGAGCGGACAGACATATCCAGTTCCGGGTGATTTGTAAGGATTTGATAAGGGGATTGCCCCTGCTCAATCAATGGAGATATGATCTGGTCTTTCTGATGGAGCTGGTGCTTGGTCATATTTATTCCAGAACGAGAAGATATCAGCAGTTCACGATATTTTCTGTCAGCAGCACGGCCGTTGTAATAGTATTTATGTGCAATCGTGCAGTGATTTATTTTTTTCGTGCAGCCATTACAAACATATGGCGCTTTGTACAATCGTTTACATCGTTCTTTTTCAAAGTCCTTACAGGTCTGATTACAGGTTGGACATGAGGTACATTTAATGCCACAGAGAAGGATTTTTCCACAGGCATTGGTCTTTTGACAATGGTAACGATGAATACAAAAGTTCTTCGCATTATAAAAAGTACCTTTGTGATACCAATCTGAAAGCCGATGAGCATGGACTTCTTTAGATATAGTTGTTGGATCTTTACATAAAAATGCTGCAATGTTTTTAAATGGAGTCCCTTTTGCCAGTTCATTTTCAATATAGATCCGATCATTTAAAGTAAGATGTTTCTGGTTTCCTGGTATATATTTACTCATAATGCTTCTCATTCTACTGCTGTCAGAAGGAGTCATAACCATAACATGATTGTATGAAAGAGTAAATATCTACTGTGCGAGAGTGAATTCTATCACCCCATTGGGCGGTGGAATTTAGAAATTCATTTTTGGTATAGATTGAAAAAATCAATTTAAGATTGGATTAAAACAACTTAAATGATATACTAAAGAAGTAATAAATAGTTGTGATGATACGAAAGGGATTAGCAATGGCAATCAGATACAACAGATTATGGAAAAAATTAATAGATGAAAATATGATGAAAGTTGACCTTAGAGATCAGGCAGGAATTACAACAAATGCACTGGCTAAACTAGGGAAGAATGAACATGTAAGTACACAAGTTTTAGAAAAAGCATGTAAAGTATTGCATTGTGAGATACAGGATATCATGGAATTTGTTCCAGACGAGGAAAGGGAAGAAAAGTAATATGGCGAAGAAGAAAACGGTTGAAAAGGCATTAAACATAGATAGTATTTTATTTAATTGTAGAGATTATTTGCGTGCGGCACGTAATTCTGGCTCATTCTTTGAAAAAAGAGATATGATGCTTACGCTAGTGTTCTTGAGGTTTATCGGCGAAAAGTATGAGGATGGAATTGAAAATCTAAAACAGACACTTAAAGAGCAGGGATTAGATCCGGAAGATGAGAACATTAGAGCTGCATTCTTTGATGATGCTACTTTTGCAGATGGTACATATAACTTACCACCAGAAGCAAGATGGTCGACTATTATCAGTACACCGGCACCACAGCTTAATGTTGCACTTGATACAGCTTTGCAAAGGCTTGAGGAAGAAGATCCACAGTTGAAAGGCTGTTTTGTTAAAGGAACATTTACAGCGCGCAATTTAGCAGCTAATGATATAAAGAAAATTGTTGATGAAGTGAACAAAATCAGTCATAAGACATTTGGAGAGGAAAAAGACCTTATTGGTCGTGTGTACGAATACTTTCTTAAGGAGTTTGCGGTAAATGCTACAAAGGAGGAAGGAGAATTTTATACACCTCATGACGTAGTTCAACTCATTGCAACGATGATTGAGCCTTATGATGGTACCTTATATGATCCTTGCTGTGGTTCGGGAGGAATGTTTATTCAGAGTGCTGAACTTGTAAAGTCAAAGCAGGGAAACTTAAATGGTATCAATGTATATGGTCAGGAAAAAGAACCGGCTACATATCGCCTTGCGAAAATGAATTTGGCTTTGCGTGGAATTAGCCATAATCTAGGAGAAGAAGCAGATTCATCATTTACACATGATTTACACAAGGGGTTGCACTTTAACTATATTATGGCAAATCCACCTTTTAATCTGAAAGGCTGGTATAATGACAATTTGAAAAATGACGGTCGTTGGTCTGACTATCAAACGCCACCTGAAAGCAACGCAAATTATGCATGGATTTTGCATATACTTTCACATTTGAAGAAAGCTGATGGAGTAGCAGGATTTCTTCTTGCGAATGGTGCGTTGAATGATAGTGATACATTGGAAATACGTAAGGAACTGATTCAGAATGATAAAATTGAGGCTATCGTTGTTCTGCCAAGAGAATTGTTTATTACAACAGATATCAGTGTTACTCTTTGGATACTGAATCAGAATAAAAAAGGCGGAAAATATCACGGAAGAAATCTCCGAAACCGCGAGCATGAGATGCTCTTTATGGATTTACGCCAATGGACAGAAAATGCTGTTAAGGGTGAGAGCAAAAAGAAAGTTCGGTTGGATACAGAACAAATTGAGAAGGCAGCAGATATTTATCACACATGGCAATGTGAGGGAACTGATGGAGCAGACTATGAGATGCCAGAACTTTACCGTAGTGTGTGCATTAATGAAATAGAAAATAAAGGCTGGGCTCTCACACCAAGCAAATATATTGAGTTTATTGACCATGATTTAGATATTGATTATGAAAAGGAAATGGTTCGTATTCAATCTGAGATGAAAGATATATTAAAGCAGGAAAAGAAATCCCAGCAGATGCTGGAAGCGGCATTTAGGGGGATTGGTTATGGGATTGACTAAATATAAACTTGGTGAATTAATTGAGTTATGCGAAACAAGGAATGATAATTTAAAATATGGAGTTAAAGATGTAAAAGGTATCTCTATCCAAAAAGAATTCATAGAAACAAAAGCTAATATGGAAGGTGTATCTTTAAAGCCTTATTATCTCGTTCAACCAGATGATTTTGTTTATGTGACCGTAACATCAAGAAATGGAGAAAAGATTACGCTTGCTCACAACATTAGTGACAGTACGTATATTGTTTCTTCATCATATGTAGTTTTTAAGGTTAAAAGAATAGAGTTGCTTTTGTCAGACTATCTATTCATGTATTTTAACAGGCCTGAATTCGATCGTTTTTCTCGATTTAATTCTTGGGGGTCTGCAAGAGAAACATTTAATTGGGAAGATATGTGCGACATAGATATTGAATTACCTAATATCGAAATTCAACAAAAACATGTAGATGTTTATAATGCTATGCTTGAAAATCAGAAAAGTTATGAGAGTGGCTTGGATGATTTAAAACTTGTTTGTGATGCGTATATTGAAGAACTTAGAAAAGAGCTACCACATAAGAAGTTAAAAAATTATATCTCTCTTTGTGACGAGAAAAATGATTCATATACACAAAGGCAAACATGGAAGGAGTATATCTGAAACCATACGCAGTTGTAAAGCCAGATGAATTTGCATATGTTACCGTCACTTCAAGAAATGGAGAGAAAATATCACTTGCTAGAAACAATAGTGATGAGGCATATATATGTTCCTCGTCGTATATTGTGTTCGAAGTAGATGACACAAATACGTTATTGCCTGCATATTTATCTATGCTGTTTGAAAGAAGTGAGTTTAATAGATATTCTCGATTTAATTCATGGGGAAGTGCGAGGGAAACTTTTGATTGGGAAGAAATGAAAAATGTTTTAATTCCGATTCCAAACATTGAAATTCAACAGGATATTGTAAATATTTTTGAGGCTTATAATACTCGTAGAGATATTAACGAAAAGCTCAAAGCACAGATAAAAGATATCTGTCCAATTCTTATTAAAGGTTCTATAGAAGAGGCAAGAAAAGCAAAGGAGGCATAGCCTATGGCAAGATTAAAAGAATACAATGGCCATTATTGTGAATCAGAATATGAATATGCCTTTATTGGCTTTTTAGAAGCGGAAGGTTGGAAGTATTCTTCTGGTAATAATATCTCTCGTGTCACAAAAAGAGATGTACTGATTGCTGATGATTTCAAGAAGTTTATAGCAGACACCAACCCGGATTTGACAGAAGACGAGGTGATACAGATATATGATAATGTTCGTCTTGTAGGTGCGGAAAGTGATTTTGCTACTTTGCATAAAGTATATGGCTGGATGGTAAATGGTGTTCAGTTTACGACGCAGGATGGATTGCCAAGAATGATACCACTTATTGATTTTGATAATTGGGATAAGAATATCTTCCGTGTAGTGAACCAGTTTACAGTAGAATATACAAACAATGGTCAAAAAGAAAATCGTAGACCGGATGTACTTTTGTTTGTAAATGGTATGCCACTATGTGTTATTGAGTTGAAAAATCCCGCTGATGCCAATGCGACTATTTATGATGCTTGGGAACAAATTAATATTCGCTATTGGAGAGATATTCCGCATCTTTTACATTATTGCCCTTTGGCTTGCATTTCAGATGGTGTGAAAACAAGATTAGGTACAGTGCGTACACCTTACGAGCATTTTTATGCTTGGCGCAGAGTAAATGAAGGAGATGCGGTATCCACTCTTCCTTTTGCAGAAACAGAAACTATGATAAAGGGTGTTTACGCACCTGAACGTTTCATGGAGATTTTTAGGGACTATATCTATTTCCAAGATAGTATTTACGACAGTGATGAAGTAGAAATCATATGCCGATATCCTCAGTTCTTTGCAGCAAAACTTTTAAAACAAAGCATTGTAAATTCTGTTGTTACGAGGAGTGGTAAAGGTGGTACATACTTTGGAGCAACTGGATGTGGAAAAACATATACGATGGCTTTTCTTGCACGTCAGCTTGCACTTCGTTGTACTGATATTCCGGAAATCGGTTCACCAACAATTATATTAATTGTTGACAGAGATGAACTGCAAAAACAAGGTTCAAAGCTTTTTACAAAGAGTAAAGAGTTTCTTAATCTGGGTGAAGTATCTGTTGTAAAAAACAGAACACAATTAAGGCAGGAACTTGGTGCAAGACAAAGTGGTGGTTTTTATATTTGCACCATTCAGAAATTCTGCGATAGGAAAGATGACAAAATCGGACTTATCAATGATAGGCAGAATATTATATGTTTTTCAGACGAGGCTCACAGAACTCAGCTTGAACATTCTAAGAAAATTCAGTTTAGTAAGGATGCCGATGAAAATATGAAAGCTATGGTTTCAAAACCATATGCAAAAGTATTGAAGGAAGCATTTCCACATGCTACTTTCGTTGGTTTTACCGGAACGCCTATTGCGGAAACTTATCAGACCTTTGGTGATGAAATTGACCGATATACAATGGATCAGGCAGTTGCAGATGGACTTACTGTTTCCATTAAGTATCATCCGCGTATTGCAAAGGTATTGCTTGATAATAAAAAAGTAAAAGAAATTGAGAATTATTATAAAAAATGTGCTGATGATGGTGCAACATATGAGGAGATCGAAGCAAGTAAGAAAGCAATGAGCTCTATGGAAATAATTCTTGGTGAGCCTTCCAGACTTGAGCGTCTTGCTACAGATATCCACAACCATTATGTTGCGTCTTGTGCAGGTGATCCGGATAGAATACAAAAAGCAATGGTTGTATGTTCTAATAGAAAGATTGCTTATGCATTATTACAGAAGTTTAAGGATAAATACCCGGAATGGTTTGAGAAAAAGAAATCACCGGATTGGGTTTCTGTAGCAGAAGAGGAACTGAAAGAATTGAAACCGATGCCATTTATGGCAATGGTATCTAGTGTCGGCAGTAATGATGAAAAAGATATGTATGATTATCTTGGCGGAGTTAAAAATGATAAGCGTTCAGAAGAATTGGATGCTGCTTTTAAACAGGAAAAATCTAATTTCAGTATTGTCATTGTTGTAGATATGTGGATTACAGGCTTTGATGTTCCTTGCCTTACATATTTATATAATGATAAACCTCTCAAAAAGCATTTGCTGATACAGACAATAAGCCGTGTAAACAGAAAATATCCGGGGAAAGAATATGGTATGGTTATCGACTATATTGGTATTCGCGACAATATGCGTGAAGCTATGAAGGTATATGGAGGAGATACATCTGTTGCACCGACATCCGATGATGTTGAGCAGGCTACATCAGTGTTTAGAGAAGAACTAGAAGTGTTGAAAAATATGTTCACAGGTTATGATTTATCACCATTTTTAAATCTGGAATGTGATCCTATAGAACGATACAGACTCCTTGCAAAAGCAGCGGAATATGTATTTGTATCAACAGAAGAATTACAGTCGGAAGGAAATAAAGGTGTTCAGAAAGTTTCTTTCAAAACCTACTTTTTAAAGACAGTAAAACGAATGAGGGCAGCTTTTGATATTTGTCAGCCTTCAGGTTATCTTGGGGAAGAGGAATCTGCACTTGCACAATGCTTTATGGCTATAGCAGGTTTTGTTCGTAAGATGAGCGGAACAAGTGAAGTAGACACTGATACGATGAATCGTGCAGTTTCAAAGATGGTTGAAGAAGCATTAAAATATAATCAGGTGGAAAGTGTTCTTGAAAGCGGAGAGGAAGAAGATATTTTTTCTCCGGAATATTTTGAAAAATTATCTGATGTCGAAATGCCGGCAACTAAATTGGAACTTCTTGTGAAAATGCTCCGTAAACAAATTAAGGAATATGGAAAAGTTAATCAGTTAGCTGCAAAATCATTTCAGGAAATGTTGGAAAAGACGATTGCAGAATATCATGAAAGACGTAAACATCTTACTGCTGAAGAAGCCGGTGAGACACAGGAAAAGGCATCAGAGGATATCATTAAGATTGCAACGGAACAGGCTTTAGCTATTCTTCGTCAGATGAACGAAAATAGGGAGAGTTTTCGAAAAATTGGCTTAACATTTGAGGAAAAAGCATTCTATGATATTTTGATTTCACTTCGAGAACAATATAACTTTGAATATGGAACAGATAAAGAAGTTGATGGTGTTGTAGTAAATGATAAATGTAAAGCATTAGCTAAGAAGATAAAAGATATTATTGATACAAAATCCTCATTTGCAGATTGGCTCAATAATCAGAATGTTCGGAATGATTTAAAATTTGAAATAAAGATATGTCTGGTTAAGAATGGTTATCCGCCTCAGTATAGTCCGGAAGTATTCAACAAAGTTATGGAACAGGTGGAGAATTTTGAGGAGTATTCAGAATCTAATGTTTCACATAATGTAACCCCATTTGTTTCGAAGAATTATAAGTACGAACAGACAACCGATAGTACGTTAATGGTTGCAGAACCACCAGCTGCATATGGCAAATAAACGTAGCGGTTATAGATTTATTATTTGAACAAAAAGAAAGTGAGATAGTTGTGTTTACAGATTTAGATAAGAATAAAGAGATGTTACTTGGCTCTTACAAAAAACTTAAGAGTTACTACCATTACAACAAAAATTTTGTTTTTATGAAAAAGAAAATTGCAGAACTAGAAGCGGATGAGAAACATATGTTGAAGGTTTTAGAAAATCTGGCACAACTATTAGCTGATCCGGATGCAGAAGTAAACACCCAGCAAATTGATGACTGGTTAGGTAAGATTGATTTTTATGTTATGCCTAAGTCATTTACAAGTAATTCTGTCAAAAATGAATTGTTTATATCTGCTGAATCCAATGAAGAAAAAGAAGTTAATAAAGTAAATTTCTTTATTGATATGCCAATAGAACTTCATTTATTGGAAACTTTGTGGACGGTATTGATAGGGAAACTTGTTTTTGAGAAGAAATTGGTTTCTGCAAAAAGTTATGGAAATGCTATTGATGACTATGTCTTATACAATAAACAAGATGATTTTTTAGACTCAATTAATTTTACTAAAAATAAGCTGTTTAAAATATATTTCCCTCAGTATTGTAATTGGAAGAATGATGCAATTGAAACTGTTGCAACGTTAAACCGTTTTAACAGAAGTCAAATGCTTTTTTCTCTTGATGTAAAGTCTTTTTATTATTCTGTAGTTTGGAAATTTGACTTATTAGATGATAAAATGGGCGATGATGAAAGATACAAAGCACTAAAGTTTTTAAATTTAATAATACAAAGAATATTTGAAAGATATACAGGGATTGTTAATGAGTACCGTATTTTAGAACAATGCATTGAAAATAAAGAGTATATTTTACCAATAGGATTGTTTAGTTCAATGTTATTGGCAAATGTTTATATGTATGAACTTGATAATGATATAAGTCAAAATCCAAATGTATTGCATTATGGGCGATATGTTGATGATATTATTCTTGTTGTTGACGTTACTGGTGATGAAAAAAATATATCGGAAGATAACGCATTTGATAGATATTTGGTAGAAAAGAATAATATTTTGGTCAATGTAGAATCAGGAAAATATACAATAAATAAGTATCCTAACCTATATATTCAAAAAGAAAAAGTCAAGATTATGTATTTTAATAAGACAGGGTCGAAGACGTTAATAAATCAACTTTTGAAGACTATAACATACCCAAGTCAGATGAATGTAATACCGGATACAGAATTAAGTTTGGTTGATTTTGAAGAAGCTGCGTATGCCAAAAATGGGATTGGCGTGGAAACAAAAATAAGAGATATTGGACAATTGGAAATTGATCGTTTTCAATTGGGGTGGCATATGTCTCAAATTGTAATGAATAATAGAGTTAGAAAAAAATATGTAACAAGAGAGGAAAAGGTTCGTAGACAAAATGAGAGCGACAGCATACTACGTTTCTTTCAAGGGGGCAAAGCATTAGAATATTCGAGTAATTGGATAAATGCAATGTATTATTTCATGTTGACTTCGGATACAAATCGGTATGCGTGGAAGCAGTTTCAAGGAAATATTATAGATGCAATTAAGCAGATAAAGGTTAGTGATATTGAAGATGTAAAAAGGAATAAAAAAAGAAGAATTTCATCAAAACTAAAGAAAGATCTTGCTTTGCACTTTGATATATGCATTTCAACAGTCTTGGCATTGAACATTCAGTATTGCAGAAAGGAAAAAAAGACGGTTTTGGCACTTGCAAAAAAGATGCGTAAAGCCAATCTTTTTAATCATCATTTGGTATCATACCCATTGGTTAATTATTCAGATGATATAGATGAAAATTGTGATTTAACCAATATATTACCAGAGCAAATTCATAGTATGAATCTTTTGATACGTGATAGTAAAAAGTCTAAATTATCGCCAAGATTTATAAATTTGGATGAAATCTATCAATATGTCTTTTTAAGAAAATTTTGCAATGGTGGTAATTATTATGGAGATGAAGATAATACAGTCGTAAAAAAGAAACTGGAATTTATTGAAAATTATTTCTATGAAGTAAATCAGATTAATAGAGGTACAGCATCGCATTTAGCGATTACAATTAAAAATGAAATGCATAACGAATATATTTTGCAAAAAATTGAATTAGGAAATAAATGTGCTGTTAAAGAGAAAATTAAGATTGCTATTGCCAATATCAAATTAGATACTAAAAGATGTTGTTTGGGTCTTGCGTGTGGAGACGATGTTGAGATAGACAGATTACGACTGATTGATTTTATGTATAGAGCATATGCGAATGGAAAAAATGACAAAGTAGATTTTTTAGTATTTCCAGAGTTCTATATGCCTTTGCAGTGGATTTCGGATGTTTTGGCTTTTGTAAGAAAAAGTGGTATAACTGTTGTTTCGGGACTGCAATATGTGACTAGTGGTCATCAGGCTTATAATAATGTTGCAATATTTGCACCAGTGAACACAGGGAGATATACAAGTTCTGTGTTGTTTGCGCGTGAAAAAAATGATTATGCTCCTATGGAACGTCAAATATTAGCTTTAGAAAAATATATATGCGTAGATCAAGAAAAACCGGTCTATCAAATGATAAATAATAGAGGGATAGATTATGGGCTGTTTTTGTGTTATGAATTTACAGATATAATTGCAAGAGCCTTGTATAAAGATAAAGTGGATATCATCTTTACTCCGGAACATAATAGGGATACTTCTTATTTCTCTAATATAATTGAAACTACGGCGAGGGATTTGCATGTATTTATTGTTCAGGCAAATACCTCAATATACGGAGATTCAAGAATAACTGGTCCATTTGGCAGAAATGATAGAAATGTACTGCAAATTAAAGGTGGTGACAAGGATGATATAATTATAGGTACTATTGAACTGGGAAAAGTAAAAAAGTATCAGCAAGATGAAAAAGTAGACTTCGATAATAAGATCCAAGAGTATCTGAAATATAATAGAAAACAAAAATATGAAGAGGAACAAAAGCTCTTTAAGGAGCAGAAAATTAAGATTGCAAAGACATCAGCAAGATTTGGTGGTAATAAATAAAACATATAGGTGCATTATATTATATTCAGGTATATTAGTGGATAACTGGAAGAACCACAAATATTTGTTAAAGAACTACGGTCTTTTTTAGAAGATAGGATTGTTAAAAATCAAGCGAATACTACTTTGAAAGAGCATGAGAATCAAGCATTTGAGGAAATACTTATACTCCTTGAGGACACAGAGGTACCCGAAACATTAGATTGGTCCTATTTTGCACCTTTTGATGGGTTTAAGAAGTTGTTGACAGAGATGAATGTTAATGAATATCAGTTGATGATTGACCGAGAAGGGAAAAAATCGCATACATTGAATTCTGCAATGGATGTAGGGCTTGAAAATGTCACCGAAGAAGATTCTAAGGATTATGTTGGAATCAGAATGGCTGATTTGCTTGTTGGATTAATATCTCGATTGATGCAATCATTGAAGATATCATTAACCGGAAATTATAAAGAAGGGGAGATTAAGAAGACTCTTTTGGATTCTGGTTGGTTTGCATTGAATCAAAGACAGCTTGATTTGTATAAAAAATTATATCGGGTAATTTGTGAGAATAATGACTATTGGTACAAATCTTATTCTGGAATTTATTCAGATGATTTGGTGGCTTTTGTAGCACTTCTTCAATTTGTGAATCATTTTTCAGATGCAGATGAGATTCGTAATAGTAAGATAGAAATGCAACTAGAATATTATAATGCTTTTGTCTGCGAGAGCTTGAACGAACGTTATAAAATAATGAGGAACAAATTACCGATTGATCCTATAGTAGAAGATGGCAAAGATTATTTTTATAATCAAAGAGGTGCAAAGGTTTATAAGGATATTAACAAGCAACCTATGTTGCCATTACATAGTGGACAGAATGAGTTTTATGTTCTTTCAGTTGGATTTTCACAGAATAGGACCCCATTAGTAACAATCTCTGAAAATGATAAGCCGATATGTTATAGATTGCCGAATGAGTACAGTGATTGGACTATGACTGTTGCTGGGGTTTCCAGTATGGGTGAAAGATTATTTCCATCAAAAGTGTTATTTTCATTAATTGGTGGAAGGTATTTGGTTGATATTTTATAGATTTTAGGTATTTCAGAAATTTAAATATATAGCTTTGAAAAGTAGGTGAATGAATGGAAAAGATTTTTTCGTATAATGTAGATATAGACAAAACAGCATATATGAATTGGAGAACCAGACAGCATAAACCCATTCATGATATGATGATTATTGCTGATGGATACATGAAGGCAGCGATAATGCTTGCACAAGATTGTTTGCAGGATAATGGAGATAAAAAGGCGGATATTGTAGTTTTCCCAATGCTGTTTTCGGCAAACCATGCAATAGAGTTGTATCTAAAATCTATAAACGGGTCTTTGAATATGTTGCTGAACATGAAAGAGTCATTTTGTGGAGGTCACGATATCAGGCAGATATGGAACACAGTAAAGAAACGTATGATAGGTTTTGAAACCGATAAAGAACAACGAAAACAATTTAAGAAAATGACCAAAGAGCTGGACGATTATATTTCAGAATTATATGATAAAATCGATAAAGATCATAATGCTAATGCAAAGATGAAAAATATGGATTTTTCACGTTACCCGTTTAATACCGATGACGAATATCATTTTTATATCGAAAATTATGGAAATGAAGTTGTTGATTTAGAGATGTTTGTGGAGGTATTCAAAAAGATAGACTATAATTTAAACTGTATTGCTGGATATTATGAAGAAATGGCAACATTTGTTCCAGATTATGATTGAGAGAAGGAGTGACATCAAATGGTAGATATATATACAGAGAAAAAAGAATCAAAAGACTGGATACTTCAAAACGATTTGTATTTCAATTTGAATACAAGTAATGAAGAAATGTCCTCAAATGAAATAAATCTCATTCAGCAAGTAGATGAGGCGAAGTTGACACCAGATAAGCATATTGAAACAAAATATGGCTTAGGTACAATCCGTAATTTGTCATCCGGCTGTAAAACATTACTTAATATTGTAAAGCATCCTGATAAGGTGGTGAATGTAGAAGAATGTGGTCCTAATGTGCTTAAAATAATTTTTACTATGGATAATATAAAGATTTATATGTCCAGACCATCGCTTTTTGATATCCCGGATGATGTGCAAATCAGATTCAATGATTCTGATATAGTGACCGGAGGGAGAGGTTATAATGCCTGGTGGGGCAAGGAGTATGAAAGGAGAGAAGCAGATGATTTATAAGAATATCACATTTAAAGCAGATCCATTTTCATACAATCTGGAATTTGACGATAGAATAACTCTTGTTGGCGGAGATAGTGGTACTGGTAAAACTGTGCTTTATGAAATGTTAGAAGATCTACGATTAACTAATGAATACAAAGCTATAAAATTGTTTAATTGCAAATCAGATAATTTCTTAGAATCGATTGAACAGTGCAGAGATAGTTTTATTGTAGTCGATAATGCAGATAATTTGATTAATGATGAGGTCAGACGTTTTATTAATTTTGAGCCGTCGAATCAATATATGCTTTTCCTACGAAATTGCGATGGACTAAATGTATCTGATAAGAGCTTTAAGGTGTTGAAGTTTGACAATAATAGGATAACACTGGAAGAGTAGTTGTGATATGAAGTATGCAATCTATTTTAAGTAGTGTAAGGTTGGGATATTCAGAAGAAGAATTGTCAATGCAAGGATTGGGACATCGTAATTTAGTATTGCTGTTTGTGCTGATTAATTTACTGCTTGGAAAGGAAACAGATATTGCTTTGGATGTTTTAACGATAGAAGAACCGGAAGCCCATTTGTGTATTAATAATACAAGATTGATGGTAAGTTTTTTAAAAGCATTTACGGATAAGAATAAAACTGTACAGTTGTTTTATTCCACACATAGTACTGAATTCATTAACAAGATGAATTTAAAAAATGTGGTGGTTTTACATAATGGAAAAGCTTACTCATTTGCAGATGAATTAGAGGATGAAGATTTTGCATATTTAGCAAAGAATCCTAATTTGGATCTTTTTAAACTATTTTTCTCTAAGAAATGTATTTTGTTTGAGGAAATATCGGAAGAATTATTAATTTGTTCTTATATTGACTCAAAAGAAACATTAAGTGACATTGAAGTGCTGTCATTTCATAAAGGGTTTAAAAAATAATGAATATTTGGAAAAAAGTCAATGAAGGTTCTGGCAATAAATTGGGCATTATTCGTGATTATGATAATCAACCTAACGCTAAGAAGCAACATGATAAATATAATGATGATAAGGAAATATGTGTTAGAACAACCGAGTATTATACTTTAGAACCGGAAATTGTAAATACGGGTGACAACTATAAGATATTGAAGAACAAATATGGAGATGTTTTTGGTTGGAATGATATGACAGCTGTGCAGCTTACAGAAGCGTGGAAAAATGCAAAAGCAACTGATATGTTTACGATTTGTAAAGATTTAGCTAGTGGAGAATTAGAAGGTTTTCAAATGCCAAAACATATCCAAGATGTTATAGATTTTCTTTCACAAGAGTCAGAAGAGGTGTTATAAAGTGGAAATAAATATAGCAGGGAAAGTGTGTATTCATAGAATAAAAATGAGATATAGAGTATTCCTGAATGTAAAAGCTCTATGTGTTGAAGTCATGAGAATGTAAAAACTGAATTGGTTAAAGGCACAAATTTGGTTTAAGTAACTCTTATAATGAAGATGGGGAATGTCATAGAAAATGACGTAGAAATGTCACAGAAATTTTGAGAAAAATAAAGTGACTAAAATCAGAATATTCTAAGAAGAAGCTTTCTAAAGCGTGAGAGACGCTTAAAGAGTTTTCTGAAAAACGAATATTTCAAAGTTAGTCTCAACGAAGTCTCACGAGATTTGAGACTGAGTGAGACTCTATTATATAGCAAAACGCGATAAAACCGGGATTTGCAGGTGAATTATAAAGTTGTAGTCTCAAGTCAGTCTCATTTTTGAAATCGTTTGTTGAGACTAACATGAGACTGAGGAGGTTCAAAATCATGGACATAAGTAAAAAAGATTGGAAGTTATTTCGAGAAAAATTATCAGACTGGCAGGAAAATTATATGGAAGGTCTTGTTAAAGAGTATGCAAATTTTCTGAATGATGATAAAAAGCCTGCATCAGAGAAATTCTGGGAACTTGAAAAACGGATAAAAGAAGATAAACGTCATCCGGGAGTTGTCATGGAACTGAAAAAATCAGAGTTAATATGGGATATTGTTCGTCTTATTAGACTGAAAGTAATTACATATAATGATTTATCAGACTTTAGTGATGAATTACAGAATGAAGTAAAAAGAATACTTGAGATGAATAGATAATGACGGAAAGGGAGGTATGACAAATGCGTGATCCAATAGAGAATGTGACTAGATTGCAGAAGCAGTTGAACAATCTGCAATTGGAGAATCAGGTATTAAAGAATATATTGGATAAAGCAGGATTGTCATATCAAAATGAACTGGCAAGTATAAGGAAAAAGGATACGAAAGAGGATTTTGATCCAGAACAGGGGAAAAGGATTGTGTACCCCAAAGAGATTACAGACAGGATGGCAAAGCTCTTTTTCTCATTCTTTTGGGGAAGAACAGATGTATATGCGAAAAGAAATGTAAATAAAAACGGAGAGGCGGCATATTATCCGCAGTGTGATAATTTCTGGTCAGATAATTGCCATAGGAAATTAAATACACATATAGACTGTAAGGATTGCAAATATTGCTCGTATACAAGATTAGATTTACCAACCATATTGATGCATTTGAGGGGAAACTCTTATGCTGCAAAAGATGTAATCGGTGTATATCCATTATTTAGTGATGGAACATGTAGGTTTCTGGTGTTTGACTTTGATAATCATGAGAAGAATGCAGAAAAAAGGGACTTTGCAAATACAGATGATACATGGATTGAAGAAGTCGAAGCTATGAGAGATATCTGCACATTAAATGGGATAGAACCTTTGGTAGAACGTTCTCGTTCAGGAAAAGGTGCACATATATGGATATTCTTTGACAAGCCAATATCGGCGGCAGTGGTTCGTAAATTTGGCTTAGCACTTTTAGATAAAGGTGCAGAGCAGGTGAATTTAAAGTCATTCAATTATTATGACAGAATGTTACCAGCACAGGATTCCTTAGAAAATGTGGCAATAGGAAATCTGATTGCATTGCCATTACAGGGAAGGGCGTTGAAAGATGGCAATAGTGCATTTGTGGATGGTAACTGGAATGCTTATCCTGACCAATGGAATGCTTTATTAAGTAAACCTAAGCTTTCAGAGGAATTTCTGGAGAATAAGATAAGGGAATGGACATTTACAGCAGATGACCTTGAAGCATCCAGTGATGAAGAAAATAGGGAAAAGCCATGGGATAGAATGAAAAATTTTGCAAAATCAGATGTTGATGGGAAAATGGACATCACATTATCAAATGGTATATATGTCGACAGCACGAATCTTAAGCCTGCGATGCAAAATAAGATTCGCAGAATGGCAGCCTTTAGTAACCCAGTATTTTATAAAAATCGTGCGATTGGAACATCTAATTATGATACTTCGAGGTGGATTTATCTTGGAAAAGACCATCTTGGTGGATACATACAGATTCCAAGAGGATTACAGGATGAATTAATAGCAAATATTGATAAGGCAGGAATTGAATATACTATTGATGATGAGAGGCAGCAGGGAAGAAATATTAATGTAGAATTCAATGGAGAACTACGACCTGAACAGAACAAGGCGTTAAAGGAACTGACTAAGCGTGATAATGGAATACTTCATGCTGCAACAGCATTTGGGAAAACAGTTGTATGCAGTGCAGTAATTGCAGAAAAGAAAGTGAATACTCTGATCCTGCTTGAATCATCTGCACTTATAGAACAGTGGAAAGATGCTCTAAACAAATTTTTAATTATAGATGAAGAACTACCCCAGTACAAAACGAAAACTGGAAGATTAAGAACTAGAAAAAGTCTGATTGGAACATTGCAGGGAGTACATGATTCGATGACAGGGATTGTTGATATTGCAATGGTCGGCTCACTTTGCAAAAAGGGAGAGTTTCATAATTTGCTGAATGATTATGGACTTGTGATAATTGATGAGTGTCATCATTCTGCCTCTGAAACAATAGCAAATGTGCTAAAAGAAGTAAAAGCAAGGTATGTATATGGTGTGACAGCAACTCCGAAAAGAGGAGATGGACTGGAAAAAATCAATTATATGCTGATAGGACCTATAAGATATAGTTACACAGCAAAGGAAAAGGCTATGGAGCAGGGGATACAACATCTTGTATATCCGCGTTTTACCAGAACTGTTCCACCAAGAGGTGTACTTATCGGTAAGATGCATCCAAATGAAGCTTATGAGATTATTCATAATAATGATATCAGAGACGAACAGATTGTTGAAGATGTGAAGAATTGCGTATCAGCAGGTCGCACCCCAGTTGTTTTATCACGATACAAGGATCATTCAGAGAAACTGTACGAGCGATTGAAAGATTATGCAGACCATGTATTTTTAATGACAGGCAACAACTCAAAGAAAGAACATAAGAAGATTTTGGAACAGATGCATCAGGTTGATAAGGCGGAGTCTCTGATATTAATAGCTACAGGTTCACTTGTAGGAGAGGGGTTTGATTTTCCAAGACTGGATACACTTTTTATGGCAACACCTGTATCATTTCGAGGAGTTGTTGAACAGTATGCTGGTCGATTGAATCGTGATTATGCTGGTAAAGAAAATGTAATAATATATGATTATGTAGACAACCATATTACAATGTTTAATAACATGTATATGAAGAGACTTAAAGCATATAAACAGATTGGATATGAGATTGCAGGTGGTTTGCATAATGATAAACAGACAGCTAATGCAATATATGACGGTGATAATTATGCTGAAAATTATCATAAAGATTTACTGGATGCAAATAAAAATATAATTATTTCAAGCCCTGCAATTAGTGGGACAAAAGTTTATGAACTTATTAACCTGCTAAAAGAAAAGCAGTTATCAGGTGTTCAGATTACGATAGTAACATGGGCACCGGATTCCTATGGATTTGGAGATGCATCATACTGGATGCAGCTACATGAAGAAATGCGCAAAGCTGGTTTCTACATTAAAACAGTAGAAGAGTCATGTGAACGATTTGCTGTTATAGATCAGGAAGTTGTCTGGTATGGAAATATTAATCTTTTGGCGAAGGATAAGGTTGATGACAGTATTATGAGGGTTTTGAGTAAAGAGATAGCTAGTGAATTGATGGAAATTACATTTGGAGATAATGGTTGAGCTGAATAGGACTAAAACATATGGATTCCATAAGATGTAAAGAAGACGTTTCATGAGAATAGAGAAAGGAATGCGTTTATGAGCAAAGGATTACAGATAAGAAATAGCACTGTTGATTTCTTGGTTTTCACACGAGATGCAGGAGAAGACGGAATAGAAGTCAGGGTTCAGAATGGCGATGTATGGCTTACGCAGAAGGCAATTTCACGGCTTTTTGATGTAGATAGAAGTGTGATTACAAAACATCTGAGCAATATTTTTAAAGAGGGAGAATTAGATGAAAATTCAGTTTGTGCAAAATTTGCACAAACTGCGGATGATGGGAAAACATACAATTATAAGTTCTATTCATTAGCAGCTATTATTGCTGTGGGGTATCGAATTAATTCAGAACGGGCAACGCAGTTCAGGACATGGGCAACCAAAGTGTTGGATACATTTACAAAGCAGGGGTATGTTCTTGATAAAAGCAGATTGATTAATGGACAGATTTTCGACGAAGATTATTTTGAGCATCTTATTGCTGAGATTCAGGAAATCAGAGCAAGTGAGAGAAGATTTTACCAGAAAATCACAGATATATATGCAACAGCAGTTGATTATGATAAGAATTCACAGGTGACAAGAGAGTTTTATGCAACAGTTCAGAATAAGATGCATTATGCAGTTCATGGTAATACAGCGGCAGAAGTGATAGTGGCAAGAGCTGATCATAATAAGGAACATATGGGACTTAAATCATGGAAAAATGCGCCTGATGGTAAAATAGTAAAAACAGATGTGTCAATTGCAAAAAACTACTTGGAAAAAGAAGAACTTGCAGAATTAAATGAGATTGTGACAATGTATCTTGATTATGCAACAAGACAGGCACGAAGACATATTCCTATGACTATGGAAGATTGGAAAACAAAGCTTGACGCATTTCTTAGATTTAATGATGCGGATGTACTTCAGGATAAAGGAAAAGTAACAGCAGCTATTGCAAAGGAATTTGCAGAAAGTGAGTTTGAGAAGTACAGAGTTATACAGGATTCACTATATGAAAGTGACTTTGATAAATTGATGAATGATATGGAAAAGAATGATAGCTGATATTTATCACGTTACAAAACAGTGTCCATTAAGATACAAGAAAGTATATTTCGCTGGATGATAAGAATCAGTATTTGATCATAGGAAGAAATCCAAAGAATTTATTTACAACAAGTGATAATTTATTTGAGCTCGTGAGTGAGAAAATGGGGGAGCAGAAAGAATTTAGTCTGAAAGAATATTTGTGAGCTATATTAGTATTTTCCGTAACATGGTATGGCTAACAGGAGTGTGGGAAGAGATTGATTTTGAAACTGTAAGCAATGTGGCAGTTGGTGAAATTCAGCAAGTAATTCAATAGATTATTTTATGCATGAGATGAAAATGAATAATGATTATCAGATAAAAGAGCGATGTAGTTTATATACACCGCTCTTTTTGATTGGCATGGTATGTTATTTTTCTAGCAGCTTGCGTGCATATGTAAGTATTCTGCCTTCTACATTGCTGTCCTGCTTGATCATTTTGATGAGTGAATAAAGCTCAGGATCATTGGATGAAGAAACAATAATGTAATCAGGATCTGTCTTATCAGATGCTCCGTAAAGATAATCTATGTTGCAATTAAATGTCTGCGCAATGAAACCGACTGTGGGATAAGAGGGTTCACGTTGTCCATTTTCATAGCGGCCATATACCATTGGCGAGATGTTAAGGCGACGTGCGGCCTCTGCTTTATTTATATTTAGAGTATTTCTGAGTTGGATTAATCTTTCAGGTTGAAATTTCATAGGTAAGCTCCTTCTTAAAAATCGATATTCAAGTGATTGAATGTAACCATAAAAGATTATAAATTATAATTTAGCTTTTTTCAATGTTTACGTTGACAATAACCATTGGATATGATATTATTTCAATAACCAATGGTTACACATATGGATGAATAGAGGGGAATAAAATGGAACATTATATTGAGATTCAAAGACTAAGGACACAAGACGTGGTCGTTGATGATACGTTGACACTTGAAAAGAACACGGATGCATTTATACAGGGAGATATAATCAGTATCACTGAGAAAATAGATGGTGCCAATTCAAGTATATATTATGATAAAAAGCTGGATAGACTGAGATGTTTTAGCAGTAAAAATGAGCTTGATTTCAGCAACCAGTTGAGAGGTTTTTTGACTTATGTTGAGAGTCTGGATAAGGAGCCGTTTATTAAATATCCGAATTATATATTTTTTGGAGAGTGGCTTGTGAGCCATACGGTCATTTATGATGATTCCAATTATAACAAATGGTATTTATTTAGTGTGTATGATACAGTTTCAGGCAGATGGCTGTCACAGGATTTTGTTAAAAAATTTGCTGAAAAATATGATTTTTGTTATCCGCATGAATTATACTATGGACCATTTATTAGTTGGAACCATTGTCTCAGCTTTGCCAATGCCCCGGCATATGGCACGCAGCAAGAGGGAATCGTCATAAAGAATCAGACTGCATTGGAGCAGGAGAGAGGTCCGCATATATTAAAATATGTAAATCCGGAGTTCAAGGAAACGCAGAAGAAGAATCATAAAAGGAAACTTGAAAATCCGAATAAATTGAACGAAAAAGCAGAGGCAGAAGAGTATATACGCATGATTGTAACAGATGCAAGGGTTATGAAGTGCTATCATAAGCTTGTTGATAATGGAATTTTACCGGAGAAATTTGAATTGAAACATATGAAGCATGTTGCACAAAATCTACCAAAGGCTGTGTATGAGGATTGCGTGAAGGAAGAATTGGAGATTTTAAAGAAAGCCGGTGAATTTGGATGCAAACTTTGCAGTAAGGTGACAATGGAAATTATTAAAGATAAATTGAAGATTGGTTGACTTTTTTGGCAGGAATTGTTAGTATATAAATGAAAGTTTACCACTGACCGATATGTGGTATATAAATGGTCGGGTTGAAAGTTTACCACTGACCGATATGTGGTATATAAATGGTCGGGTTGAAAAAGTCTTTTGCAGTAGTGCAAGAGACTTTTTTTGTGGAGATTAACAAATGATAAGGAATGGTTTTTATATTATCAAAGATAGCTTTTTTTCGGATATGTCGGATCCATATTTGAAAGGAAATAAAAAACAAAATAGACCACACTACTATTGTTTTGAAGATAGCAATTATAATGGAATATATTGGATGATTCCTCTTTCAAGTCGGATTGATAAGTATAAGAAAATAGTAAGTAAAAGAACCGGTAAAGGAAGAACCTGTGATATAATTCACATTGTGAAACTTGATGATAATCATGAAAGCGCTTTTCTGATACAGGATATGTTTCCAATTTCAGAAAAATATATAGAACGGGAATACACTATAGCAGGTAATCATCTTCGTTTAACCAGTGAACATGCTGCAAAAGAAATTGAACAAAAAGCAAGAAAAGTTTTGGGAATGCTGAAAAGAGGAATAAAATTTACTCCAACCCAACCAGATATACAGAAAATATATGAGAGGCTGCAACAGGATTTACCAGCAACACATTTGTAATTTTATAATAATCCGGGGGTATTTTCACTGTTTCCACCTATAATCCCAAAATGGTTTAATAACGTTTGCTAACAATGCCTATTGTAAATAAAAGCTATCATCATTACAATAGAGATTAGAAATGCTTCGAACAATATGAAAGGCATAAAACCCATATGAAAAGACACACAAACATAATAATCACAGCCGTGGCATCGCTGCTTATCGTCACACTTGCGGGCAGAGAATTCATTAAAAATCATAAGAAAGAGTCTAATGATAAATCGTCTACGAATGTATCAGAAAATACATGTGAAGATATACCTGACACAAGTATATCTGACACAAGTATATCTGATACGTGTGTAGCTGATATGAATACATCTGACACGAGTACATCTGAAACAGAGATCCTGAAACAGACTTATGAAAATAATAAAGAGCAATTTTATATATCCGAAATTCCGGATGATATTTTTGAAAAAATGCAGGGCAAATCCTACAAGGCAGATTGTACACTCCCCAGAGAAAATCTGCGATATATACATGTACTACACGTAGGCTTTGACAATCAGGTGCATGAAGGTGAGCTGGTTGTAAATAAAGATATCGCAGATGATGTACTTGAAATATTTAAGGAGCTCTATGAGTCCGGATATCAAATAGAAAAAGTCAGACTCATTGATGAATACGATGCAGATGATGAGGCATCTATGAGCGACAATAATTCATCGGCCTTCAATTTCAGATTTATCTCCCACACTACAAAGATATCGAAGCATGGAATGGGAATGGCGGTGGATATCAACACTCTATACAATCCTTATGTCAAAACAGTCGATGGGGAGCTTTCGATTGAGCCTGCAAATGCCGCAGATTATGTTGACCGGAGCAAGGATTTTTCGCACAAGATTGACCATGATGATTTATGCTATAAGCTGTTTACGGAGCATGGTTTTGAGTGGGGAGGCGATTGGACGCATTCCAAGGATTATCAGCATTTTGAAAAATAGTGCTGATAATTTCTACGGAAGCAGGTGACCTGCAGCCAGGTACAGCTCATACCATTCCTCGCGAGTCAGAGTAATATCGCATGCCGCGATAATTTCCTTTAGGCGGCTTTCGCTTGAAGTTCCGGTAACAATCTGCATATTTGCCGGATGGCGTAAAATCCATGCAGCCGCAATAGTAGTATCGCTGACATTATATTTTTCGGCTATCACATGAAGTTTTTTATTCAGTTCCGGGTATTCGTCGCTTCCGAGAAAACAGCCTTTCCATGCCGGCATCTGAAACGGAGACCATGCCTGAAGAGTAATGCTGTGGAGGCGGCAGTAGTCGAGCAGACTTCCGTCGTGATCAATTGAACCGGGTGTTTCCATATTGACTTCCATGCCATTTGCAACGAGATTGGAAACAGGAATGCTGAACTGAACCTGATTGACAACGAGTGGTTGGCGGACATATTTCTGTAGCAGTTCAATCTGCATCGGCTTATGGTTTGAAACACCAAAATGGCGAACCTTTCCGCTTTCAAAAAGAACATCAAATGCAGCGGCAACCTCTTCCGGTTCTACGAGTGCATCCGGACGATGAAGAAGCAGAAGATCAAGATAATCTGTATGAAGCCTTTTTAAAATACCATCGACAGATTTCAGAATATGCTCCTTTGAGAGATCATAGAAGCCTTGGCGGATGCCACATTTTGACTGCAGGTAAATATCTTCACGCTTTAGGGATGGATCGTCTGCAAACGCTTCGCCGAATACGCTCTCGCTCATACCGCCACCGTAGATATCAGCGTGATCAAAGAAATATGCACCTTGCTCCAGCGCAGCATGAATAAAATGATTCATCTCATTCTTTGATTTTTCAGAAAGGCGCATGCATCCAACCGCAACTGAAGGAACCTTTCGTATGTTATTGCCTAAAATTGTTTCTCTCATAGTAAAAATCTCCTTTGTAATTATTTTCTAATTCCCATAATGAGTGCGGCGTAGCCCCAATCCCATATGAGTTTTGCAAAGCTGTTTTCAAGATATTCGCGTATGTCATCGTCATCATATCCTGTCATGCGTGAGATGATGACAATATGCTCTCTGATGGTTTCATATGTCAACGGACTATTGGCATTGTGACTGTACCACAAGAAAAGACTTTGACGTATAGCAGTGTATTCAATCATAATCCACTGCATTTTGATAATCATGTGTTCAATAATCTTTTTAGTGGATGCTGCTTCAGGCGATATCAGGTCGGAAAACAGCTCGTTTGCCAGATAATTGCGAAAAACAATGTCATAATCTGTGAGCATTGAGCCAAATTGTTTCTGCGATGTTTGCAAGGTGCGGCTTATGGAATTATTGTCTGACTGTGAATAAATATTGGAGTATTTACAAGCCTCGGTCAGTACAGGCTGAAGAAAGGCTGTGTATAAACCCTCTTTACGATAATTTACTGATAAATCCTGAAGCAGCTCATTGCATTCGATAAATGTATCTTCGTCCGGGATATGGATATCTTCCATGGCGGTATTCAGTTCATTAAGCGTCTGGTCGGAAAAATATTCCTGTATATGTGTATTGGTGACAGGCTGGTTTTTATATAATTCCAATAAAATGTAAAGCCCATCAAGCAAAGCCAGCTCCACTGAAAGCCTTTGGTCAGATATCAGTTTAATCAGATTATCACGGATTAAAAATGCCGTAGATAAATTATTCCGGGTCTCGGATATTACAGGAAATGTGACAGGTTTTTCGCACCACAGGTCGATAACTGCCGGACAGCACGGCATGAGTGTTCGTTCCTCATGTGTTGAAAACCGGTGGATTTCTCTGGGAAACAGTGCACATGTCTCTGAAAGCACTTCGTCTGAGTATGTCATTACAAGATGACATAGCTTATCCTTTGAAAGAAACGGACACCGATGTTTTTCGTCCAGTTTAATAACCAGACTGCCATCCTTATGGCATGTGTAAGAGCTTAGATTGTCACTTTTTCCAGACACTTTATCAGCAGAAAAAGGGGCTGTAGATAAAGTATCCGGAGGGGAAAGCTTCTTCCATTTGCGGTTTGTAGCGTCATCTACTGCAATTTTCCACTCCTGACAGCATGTGATACTGCATTTGTCAGCAATACATTTGAAATTGTTGTAATAGTCCGGTTGATAGTTTTTCATGTTTTTCCTTTACTTATACAGATTTGTGAATAGAGCATAGTATAGCTTGTTATTATCAATCAATCACATGATGATTCAGCCATTTTCTTGAGTGGAATCTGGCAGTAAATATAATAGAACGAAGCATCCAGTCACAAGCCATGCCAATCCACACTGCAATCGGACCAAAGCCCCATACACGGCAGAGGTATATGCACAGACTTACACGGCAAAGCCACATTGTGTAGCAGGATACAATCATGGAGAATTTCACATCGCCTGCGGCACGCAGCCCATATGGCGGGATGAAGGATGGTACCCAGCAGATTGGCTTGACAATTGTGATAAAGGTAATCATCTCAAAGCAGAGCCGTGCACTGGCAGGTTCCATTCCGGCAAGCATTGTAATGGGCTTTGTGAGTATGAAAATAATCAGACAGCTGGCAATGATTACGACCTCAGACACCAGTGACAGTTTTTTGATATAGTAGATAGCTTCATCCTTTCTGCCGGCACCCAGACACTGTCCTACAACAGTCATAAGACCTATTCCTATTCCGATAGCGGCAATACCATTTAAGTTTTCGAGGATATTGGTCATGGCCTGGGCAGCGATGGCCACGGTTCCAAGAGTGGATACAGTAGACTGGATAGCCAGCTTTCCAAACTGGAACATGCTGTTTTCGATTCCTGATGGGATACCGATGAGCAGGATTTTTTTAATCAGGCCCCATTCAGGGCGTATAGACATATAGTTCTTTATGAAAATCGGTTCATTTTCCCTTCGAAGCTGTATGATAACGACAATCGCGCAGAATATTCGGGATACGAGAGTGGAAATAGCAGCTCCCTCAACACCCATGCCGAAGCCGAAAATCAGAATAGCGTTGCCGCCGATATTCATAAAGTTTGAAATAACAGATATGACCATAGGATTGCGACTGTTATTCTGTGCGCGCATAATGGATGCGCCGGCATCATAGAGACCTATAAAAGGAAATGACAGCAATGTAAAAAAGAAATAAACCTGTGAGTTTCTCATTACATCAGCTTCAACAGCACCAAAAATGGCACGAAGCAGTGGCTTTCTTGTTATCAGACAAAAAGCAGATAAAAGTACAGACAGAAATGCCATGACAAAAAATACCTGTCTTGCAGCATGGCGGGCACCTTTTGTATTGTGACTTCCCAGATACTGTGAACAGAGAATCGCACCACCGGCGGCAAGCGCTGAAAGTGCCTGTATGACAAGGATATTGATTGAGTCTACAAGCGAGACCGCTGAGATAGCGGCAGAACCTACATTGCTGACCATCATTGTATCCACAGTTCCCATAAGAGAGGCTAATAGCTGCTCTATTATTATTGGAACCAAAAGCTTTCGAAGTTTAGTATTTGTATAAATATGATTGGTTGTAGTATGCAGGTTTGCTGTTTTTATTTTATCTGAATGTAAATTTGTCATATCTGATTACCTTTATAACTGTATATTTTACGTGTTTAGGTTAGTACGATAAATTCGTAATGTCAATAAGAAATATTTAAAGTGCTGGCAAAGTGTTAGTAATAAAATTATTTAAAATGTCAGTAACTTCTATTTTTTGAACAATATTGCACAATCCCCTTTTATTTTGAACCAAAAAGTTATACAATAGTACCATAGTAAAAGGCATCAAAACTAATTCCAAAATTAAATCACGAGAGGTATCAACATGAAAAAAGCAAAGAAACCACCTCTGTACAAAAGCTTCGGCTATGCCTTCGAGGGCATATTTACATGCATCAGAAATGAACGCAATATCAAGATTCACTGCACTGTCGCGATACTTGTAGTGATAGCAGGAGCGGTACTTGGGATAACACCGACTGAGTGGTGCATCTGCCTGACACTGTTTGGACTGGTGATAGCCCTGGAGCTGGTCAACACTGCGATTGAGTCAGTTGTAGATTTGGTAACGACAGAGCGAAAGCCGCTTGCCAAGACAGCTAAGGACACGGCAGCAGGAGCAGTGCTTGTGGCAGCAATAATGGCTGCGATAGTTGGACTTATCATTTTTGTGCCAAGGATTGCTTCTCTATTATGATGATTAAAGGTGTAGTCAGATTACGGCAATCAATTTTAAATAACAGGAAACGGAGGATTTTACCATGGAAAGACTTACAGACGGATTAAAGAAGATTTTACTTGCAGGAATAGGAACAGTGGCAGTGACTGCTGAGAAATCAAAGGAAGTACTTGATGAGATGGTCAAGAGAGGTGAGCTGACTGTCGAGCAGGGCAAGGTGCTCAATCAGGAGCTTAAGCACAATATCAAGGACACAGTAAAGAAAAATGTAAATGTATCTGTTAAGCCACAGTCACCGGAGGAGCTCGAGGAGCTTTTGGACAAGATGACACCTGAACAGATACAGGCTTTAAAGAGCAAGCTTGCACAGATGGATGAGGCTGATGTGGATCAAGAAGCTGATGAAAGCGTTTTCGAGGATGAGGACATTGTAACAGATACTTCAGCCGATGGAAAAAGTGCTTCCGGTGGAGAATCACAGACAGCGGATATAAAAATAGAAGCTGAGGACGATAAAGAGGAAAGCGTGAACTAGTATGGATAGCCGCCTGAAGGAGATGACAGCGGTACTTAAGAAGTACAAGCTCACGCATGGACTTACACCCGAAAAATTCAGACTTATATTGCAGGAGCTGGGACCTACCTATATTAAGCTTGGACAGATAATGTCGCTTCACTCGGATATTCTGCCAAAGGAATATTGTGAGGAGCTTATGAAGCTATGCTCAGATGTGGAGCCGATGCCGTTTGAGCAGGTGGAGGCTGTCATAGATGCTTCATTTGGCTATTCATGGAAGGATGTTTTTGCTTCAATAGATAAAAAGCCTCTTGGGGCAGCTTCTATAGCGCAGGTGCACAGGGCCACACTTAAAACCGGTGAGCAGGTGGTTGTGAAGGTGCAAAGGAAGGGCATTCACGAGGTGATGTCAAAGGACATGGCGCTGCTTCACAAGGCGGTTAAGCTTGTGCCGCCCATCTCTATAAAGGGCATTGTGGATTTTGACATGGTGCTTGATGAGATGTGGGCTGTGGCACAGGAGGAGATGAATTTCCTGCTTGAGGCATCCAATATTGAGGAGTTTGCCGGCAATAACAGGGATGTTGCATTTGTGGCCACACCAAAGCTTTACCGCAAGTATACCACATCACATGTACTTGTCATGGAGTATATAAAGGGCTTTAATATCGATGACAAGGAGGGGCTTTTAAAGGATGGCTATGATCTTGAGGAGATAGGCAGTAAGCTGATTGACAACTATATCAGGCAGGTGATAGAGGATGGCTTCTTCCATGCGGACCCGCATCCGGGCAATGTAAGGATAAGGGATGGCAAAATTGTCTGGATTGATATGGGCATGATGGGAAGGCTTTCTGAGCATGACAAAAAGGAACTGAGCAATGCTGTTTACGGCATCGCCATGAACGATATCGGCATGATAGAGGATGCGGTGCTTGCAATTGGTGACTTTAAGGGTGAGCCTGACAGGGCAAAGCTGTACAAGGATATCAAGATAATCATAAATAAATACGGCAGTCTGGATATGGGACAGGTAGATGTCGCAGAGTTTATTCAGGAGCTTTTGGAGGTGATGAAGAACAACCGCATTGTTATGCCGCATGGTCTTACAATGCTTGCGAGGGGCATCACTCAGATAGAGGGAGTGCTTGCAGATATTGCACCTGGCATAAACATGGTTGGGATTGCTTCTGCAAGGATAAAGCAGGAGATGCTTAAGAATTTTGATTTGAAGGGCGAGCTTAAAAAAGCCGGGAAGACAGCATACAAATCAGCTCACCGCATGGTGGAGCTGCCGGATAGGCTGGCGCAGATACTCGAGGAATATCAAAGAGGGCAGACACGCATAAATCTTGACATGCATGCTTCTGATGAGCTTGCGAGGCTTTTACACAGGCTGGTGAGAAATATCGTCATGGGCTTATGGGTTATGGCACTTCTAATCAGCTCAAGCATAGTGTGTACCACAGATATGACACCTAAGATACTTGGTATACCGGCGCTTGGTGTGATGGGATATGTGTTTGCATGCATCATAGTGCTTTATACGATTGTGAAGCATTTTATATCCAGACGATGATAAAAAAGCAGGATTCTGAAATTAATCAGAAATCCTGCTTTTTAATTACGTTATATTATTTCGATGATTTTTTACTCTTTGCTTTTTTAGAATCCTCATCAAGATGATATTTGTCCTGATACATGGTGAACTGACCTACAAATGCAGGCTCCTGTCCGGCCTTAAGTTCATTGAGATAATCATGTGTCTCGAATGATGAGTTGTGTGTCTGAATCAGGCATACAGCAATGTTTGAGCAGTGATCCGAAGCTCTCTCACAGTTTGTGATATAATCTGTGAGGAATACGCCGAGTCTGCTGTCACATTTGCCCTTCTGAAGACGCTCGATATGATGATTTCTAATCTCCTTGGTGAGATCGTCAATAACCTGCTCAAGAGGCTCAACCTTGACTGCCTCTGTCAAATCGTTTTTGCCAAATGCCTCTACAGTGAGAGTGAGAATCTCGCGCAGAGCATTGTTGAGCACCGTGAGCTCTTTTCTTGCGTTCTTTGAAAATTCAAGCTTGTTGTCATCAATCTGCTTGGCAAGCTTTGCCATATTTATCGCATGATCTCCGATTCTCTCGAAGTCATTGATTGCATGAAGCATCTTTGAAATCTCGTTGTTGCCGTCCTCAGAAACATCCTTTCCGGATAAGTGAATGAGGAAGGTGTCAAGCTGATCCTCTAAGTAATCAAGTCGCTCTTCCATGACTTCAATATCATCAAACTTTGAATCTGAGTAATTGTCAAAGAGGTCTAAAGCATTCTTGAAGCTGTCTCTTGCAAGCTCAGCCATCTCGTTTGTCTTCTCAAGACATTCTTTGACAGCAAGTCCAGGTGAGAGTAAAAGTCTCTCGTCGAGTACAACCTGTCCGTCTGCGTTGTCAGTTGTGACAAGCTTCTTAGCAATCTTTACAAGAGTATTGCTAAATGGCAGAAGGATAATAGTGGTAGCAATATTGAAGATTGAGTGGAATACCGCAATCATTACAGGAGAGATGCTGTCATTAAATAATGCCAGATCAACAGCATAACGTGCGATACAGTATACTACAAGTCCTATTGCTGTACCGAACAGATTGAAGCTGATGTGGATGATGGATACTCTCTTGGCGTTTTTGTTTACGCCGATTGACGAAAGCAGTGCAGTCACGCATGTACCGATGTTCTGACCCATGATGATCGGGATAGCCATGCTATATGAGATAGCGCCTGTCATGGCTAAAGCCTGCAGCACACCAACTGATGCGGCAGATGACTGGATGACTCCGGTAAATACAGCACCTACAAGCACTCCGAGGAATGGATTGTTAAAGGTGGTGAGCAGTCCGGTAAATTCAGGCATATCTGCGAGTGGTGATACAGCGCCGCTCATGAGCTGCATACCATACATGAGTACGGCAAAACCTGCCATGATGATTCCAACGTCCTTGCGCTTTTCCTTCTTGCTTCCCATAATCATAATCACACCGATAAGCGCGATGACAGGGGAGAAGTTCTCAGGCTTTAACATCGAGATGAACAGATTGTCACTTTCGATACCTGAAAGACTAAGAATCCATGCGGTGAGAGTGGTTCCGATGTTGGAACCCATGATGACACCAACAGTCTGGGCAAGCTCCATGATGCCGGAGTTTACGAGTCCGACAAGCATAACAGTAAGTGCGGATGAGGATTGGATTGCAATAGTGACTATTGCTCCAAAAAATAAGCTCTTGATAGGGTTTGAGGTTACCTCCTTAAGTATCTTTTGGAGATTGCCTCCTGCGAGCTTCTCAAGACTGCCTGACATAACATGCATTCCGAAAAGGAAAAAGGCAAGTCCACCGCATAACTGCAATATAGAGTAAATGTTCATGTTTACCTCCGTTTGTAAAAATAATTTGTTTTACTATTTGCTCCAGTTATACATATTTAGTTTACACAAAACACATATAACATAACATAATTTTTACATTCTATCAATATAATCTGAAATTTTAATAAAAAAAGTGATATTCACTTTTGAACACTTTTGAAAACGTTTTAAAATTTATGTATATTTATGTTTTCTTATGTTTACTTTTGAAGAAAAACGTTGTACAATTACAGTATAATAATTTAAGGTAATTATTCAGAAATTTACATTATAAGGTGGAGGTATATTATGTCAGACGTAAAAAGTGTTATTGAAAGCGGCAGGGCTGTGCTCGGAATAGAGTTTGGTTCTACCAGAATAAAGGCGGTGCTTATCGGGGAGGACCATGCTCCTATAGCCACAGGTGCCCATGATTGGGAAAACATGCTTGTGGACGGCATCTGGACATACAGCCTGGATATGATTTGGGAGGGCATTTCAGACTGCTACAGCAAAATGGCGCAGGATGCAAAGGAAAAGTATGGAGTTACTATCAAAAAGCTTGCGGCAATCGGTATTTCCGGCATGATGCACGGCTATCTGCCTTTTGACAAGGATGATAATCTGCTTGTGCCATTTCGGACATGGAGAAATACCATCACAGGTGAGGCGGCAGCAGAGCTTACTGAGGTGCTTGGCTTTAATATTCCGCAGAGGTGGAGCATAGCGCATCTGTATCAGGCTATATTAAATAAAGAAGAGCATGTATCAAAGATATCATATTTCACAACATTAGCAGGCTATATTCACTGGCAGCTCACAGGTGAAAAGGTCATGGGTGTCGGTGAGGCATCAGGCATGTTTCCTATCGATTCGAAGATCAGGGATTATGATGCGGCAATGCTTGATAAATTTGCAGTATTAGATAAGGTAAAAGAATATCCGTGGGATATAAGAGACATTCTGCCAAAGGTGCTTACGGCTGGAGAAAAGGCAGGTACGCTGACAGAGGAAGGAGCTAAAAGGCTTGATGTAAGTGGCAATCTGGAGAGCGGTATATTGCTTGCACCGCCTGAGGGAGACGCAGGCACGGGAATGGTCGCAACCAATTCTGTTGCAGTGCGCACCGGAAATGTATCAGCGGGCACATCTGTATTTGCTATGGTGGTGCTTGAAAAGGCGCTTAAGGCAGTTCATGAAGAGCTTGATATGGTCACCACACCATCGGGAGATGCGGTAGCTATGGTGCACTGCAACAACTGTACGTCAGACTTAAATGCATGGGTGGGATTATTCAAGGAATTTTCAGAGCTGTTTGGCATGGATATAGATATGAATGACATATATGGAAAGCTCTACAACAATGCACTTACAGCCGATAAGGACTGTGGCGGCCTTGTGGCCTTTAACCTTTTCTCGGGAGAGCCTGTCATCGGACTCAACGAGGGCAGACCTATGTTTGCCAGAAAGCCGGATGCAAGGATGAATCTTGCAAACTTTATGCGCACACATCTCTATGCGAGTCTTGCAACATTAAAAATCGGCTGTGATATTCTCTTTAAAGAGGAAAAAGTAAAGGTAGACACACTTTACGGTCATGGTGGTCTGTTCAAGACAAAGGGTGTGGGCCAGAGCATACTTGCAGCAGCCATGGATGCACCGGTTGCGGTCATGGAGACAGCCGGAGAGGGCGGCCCGTGGGGCATGGCAGTGCTCGCAGCATATATGGTGAATAAAGCAGATGGAGAGCCTTTGGAAAAATATCTTTCAGACAAGGTATTTAATGGCGAAAAGGGCATAGTAATGCAGCCGGACCCTGACGATGTAAAGGGCTTTGATGAGTACATAAATACATATAAGGCAGCAATTGAGGCAGAGCGTGCCATGGTAAAGGCGCTTCCGCTGTAATAGCAGTAAAAAATAATAAGAGAGGAACAGAAAATGCTTGAAGAATTAAAGAAACAGGTTTACGAAGCAAACATGGAGCTCCCAAGAAGAGGGCTCATCACATATACATGGGGCAATGTCAGTGGAATTGACAGGAAAACAGGCTATTTTGTCATCAAGCCAAGTGGAGTGGATTATGATGTGCTCACTCCTGATGATATGGTAGTCATGGATCTTGAAGGAAATAAGATAGAGGGAAAATACAAGCCTTCATCAGACACTGCAACACACTTAGAGCTCTACAAAAAGTATCCGGATATCGGAGGAATTGTACATACGCACTCACCTGAGGCAGTTGCATGGGCACAGGCCGGTAGGGATATTCCGCTCTACGGCACCACTCACGCAGACTATTTCCTAGGCTCAATTCCATGTGCGAGAAATCTCACCACAGAGGAAATCAACGAAGCCTATGAGAAAAATACAGGCCTTGTCATCATAGAGACTTTTGAGAACAGAAAAATCAATCCTGTATACACACCGGCTGTGCTCTGTCAGAATCACGGACCGTTTGCTTGGGGAAAGGATGCGGCTGAGGCTGTGCACAACGCTGTTGTCCTTGAGGAAGTGGCAAAGATGGCCAGACTCACAGAGTCAGTAAATCCTGACGTGAAGCCAGCCCCGGACAACATAAAGGAGAAGCATTTCTACCGTAAGCATGGTGCTAACGCATACTATGGCCAGAACTGATTTGTAGCTGTTATACGGCCCGCAGTATTCATATTATTTTGTGTTTACATAGCACAAAAAATGTGCTAAATTTTTATGTAAAGTACAGTCTCAAATGACTGTAAATAAGACATAAGGTGGTTGATAGAATGGTACTGGCAGTTGAGATAATAGTCTGCTGCTTAATATTTGGCATATACAGAGTAATACGGATAAAGCGGGATCCGGCATATAAGATAAGCAATATGCCCGAGAAGCTGCAGAAAAAGGTCATGCATATGCGCGGCTACAGAAATCGGAATATCCGTATCATGACAGACTGGGAGAAGTTTGTAAAGAAGCTTCCGACACTTATATTCTGGACGATAGCGCTTGTCATACTGACATCAATAGCAGGGGCAACAAGCTTTTCAACGGGCTTTGTGTTTGCGCTTTTGATATGGATGGCAGTTCTATTGTTTCTTGAACTGGTAGTATACTGTGGCTGGTATGCACATACACCGAAGGTGTGGATAAAGGGTACCGAGGATATGGCGAAAAAGACATATACCAATTATGCACATTATATCGGACTGATACCACAGAGAGCTCTGATGGGAATAGTGGTTGCTATTATAGTAGGTCTTGTGATAGATATGATACCAAGGCTTGACAACAACAATTATTCGCCGAAATATACAGAGATAGAGGATACCTTAAAGGCGGCCTGCGACAATTACAGGATTCCGGGCATGGCTGTTGAGGTGGTAGATGCAGAGGGCGTGCTTTTCTCCGGTACATATGGGGATTGCAAGAGCCTTGACACGCCGTTTATCACCGGTTCACTCAGCAAGTCGTTTACTGCGGCATGCATCATGAAGCTGTATGAGGGAGGACATCTGAATATTGACAGCCCGGTAAATCCTTATCTGGATGCAGCTGAGGTATTCAAAAATCCAAAGGATGCGACAAGGATTACAATAAGACAGCTGCTCAATCATACCAGTGGACTTGGCGTGTACCAGCATGTGGGAAATGCAAAGATTGTTGGCAAAAATGGAGAATATACCTATGCGAATGTCAATTATGACATACTTGGTCTTATAGTGGAAAAAGTATCAGGTGTTAGCTACAGCGATTATCTGACAGCGACATTTTTTACACCACTTGGCATGACTCACAGCAGCGCAGCCTATGCAAAAGCGAAGGAGGATGGTCTGATTACAGGCCACAACAATTATTTCGGTTTTTCGGTGGAAAGCGATGTGAAGTATCCGCTCAGCGATTCATGGTCCACTGTACCGGCGGGCTATATTGCATCAAGCGCAAATGATATGGGAAAATATCTTCAGATGTATCTGCGTGGCGGCTATGGAATACTCTCTGACAAGAGCCTTAGCACAATGTTTCGGGCAACAGTTCCTATGGATGAGTCCGGTGAGACAGGCTATGGTATGGGCTGGGTACGTTCGGATAAATATGTCGAGACAGTGTACAATCATACAGGTCTTACGGAAAACTATATCTCAGACATGTATCTGCTTCCGGAGAGCGGTGTGGGCGTTGTATTCCTCGCAAATACCAATGACTATATGGTCACGAACAATCTGATGAACAAGGTAACCTCAAAGGTTGTGATGACACTTATGGGATATGCAACAGACGAGCTTGATCCAAAGGATTATGTCGATGCGCACCTGTTCTATGACCTTGTTTTTGCAGCATTTATATTGGTTGCGCTGATGGAGATTATCAAGTCGCACAAATGGAGAACAGATAATAGCGGAAACCTGATAGCGAATATTTTCCTGCATCTGTTTTTGCCGGTGGGCATAGTTATTGCGCCTATTGTCGGAGGCATACCATACTGGGTAATAAAGGATTATGTTCCTGATTTGTTTATTGTTTCATGCCTGAGTGTAGTACTTCTTGCAATAGGTGGAATCCTGAAGCTTAAAAACAGGAGAAATTCATAAGATAAAAGCAGAAGAAATAGAAATGCGGCTACTGTAATATGTAGCCGCATAATTTTTTGACCATAGCATCGTGGGAGGAGTCACAGCACACTCCGACAGTACATGAAGAGTATAAGCCGGAGGCTTTGACAAATTCATTGTCATCTGCTGAAAGCCTGATACCACAAGGATATTCCTTACCATCTATTGTCACATATGCAAGCCTGTCCTTATATTTTTCAAGGACGGCTTTATCCAGATATTTGCTTATATCTTCAAAGCAGACATTTTTGGCGTAATAATCAAATGTCTTATCATCCATAAAGCATATATCGTATTCGTTAGAAGCAAAGTATGCTGTGAGGACTGCCATGTTCTGATAGTCTAGGCCGCTTTTGTCTACATCGACACAGATATTTTTGTTTAAGGCAATTTCATCCTTTGACAAATCATAGCCGTTATCTGTGAGAAAGTCATTGAAAATATCGGCGCCGCTGTCCTCTGTGGTGCCGTTTTCTGCATTTACGCATAATACGCTCAAAACAGTATTTTTCTGCGCAAGCCGGCCGCAAATAAAGGTTGTGACTGCTATGATTCCGATAATGACAAGAAATATCGGTATTTTGTAATAGTCCCATATATATTGTATTTTCTGACTGAATGTGAGCTCCTTAAAAGGTGTCTTTTGTTCCATGATTTTATCTCCCTCTGATATGATGTGCTGTAGTTTAAAAATATTATAAGGTAATTTATAGAAATTTACCAATAAACATTCTATTAACTGCCTTTTTCTTTTTAGATTATTATGCTATAATGAGCCAAAACACAGATAATACAAAAGGAGAATAATATGAAAGCAAGCCACAGAAAAGATGTTATAATCGCCAGACTGATTTTTGCAGCAATATGTCTTTTTCTTATTGCCCTGATTGTTACAATAGTGATTACCGTTAATTCAAAGGGCAGCAAAAAAAAGGAGCAGGACAAGGTACAACAGAATGCAGTTAGCGAAAGTGAAACTGACAGTGTCGGCGATAGTGATACAGAGATAGGCGCCATATATCTGCCACAGCAGACTACAGAGGGTACCGAAAAAACTTACGTCACTACTACAAGCAGTGTAAACATGAGAGAGAAGCCTGATAAAAACGCAAATATAGTTACTGTTATAGGACAGGATGTGAAGCTTGAGTTTGTATCAGAGGACAATGGCTGGACACAGGTTATCTTCCAGGGACAGACAGGCTATGTCAGCTCTGACTACGTCAAGTCAGATATGGCTGACAGCACTACAGACAGCGGCACATCAGGTGCGGCAGATAGCGGGGCTGCCAGTCAGGGTACAGCAGATGGCAGTACAACAGGAGCTGCAGATAGTGCTGCACAGTCACAGTAATAGATACGTGGTGAGGTAATGTATATGACAGGAATTATATGGGCATGTGCTGCAACATTTATTGCAGCATGTGTGCCTATTTTGGCCAAGGTTGGAACTAAAAAGACAGACCCGGCGCTGGCGGGAAGCATTGCCGGGATTGTTTTATGTGCGTCTATATTTTTTTACAGGAAAGATAATATAATGGGAAGCAGCCTGATTGCACTCGGCCAAAGGAGCGTTATATTTATGCTTCTGGCAGGACTTGCAACAGGGCTTTTTGGCATCTGTTTTTTTAAGTCTATACATGAGGGCTACACATTTCAGGTTACAGCTATAGTTAAATGCAGCTATATAATCACGCTTGCAGCGGGATTTTTTCTGTTTCATAACACCCCTGACACTTTTGATTATATAGCGATTGCACTCATGATTGTTGGAACGGTTATTTTAAATCTGGATGGAACAGGTATTTTGTTTGCGCTTCTTGCTGCAGTTTGTGCGTCGGCAGCACATATTCTGGTGTCACTTGGCGGGATACAGCCGGATAAGGGCTTTATTGCGTTCTGGTGTGTATTTATAGGAACGCTGGTGCTTATTATATTTACTATTGCAACAGGAGGCATGAAGAAAATCAGATCCATGTCATTTGTTGATGGTATATGCCTGATTCTTGCAGGCATTGCATACCCGTTAGCATATGATTTTTATGGCAGGGCAGTTTCAATGTCCGGCAGCTATGCAGGGTATATATTTAATTTGACGATTATTGTGATGATGATATGCTCCAGCGTGATACTGAAGGAGAAGGTATCGGGAAAGAAATTCCTGGGCGCATGCATTTTTATTGCAGCATTGTTTGTTATAGCATGCAACTAATAGCTGAATATAGCATATAATGATTAAAAAGAGGTTTTTTGATGTTACCTTTTTATAAAACATTTCCGTTTATGGATTACTATAAAAATGAGGATGCATTTGCAAAGGACCTGGGGATGATAAAGGATATGTATCCGCATGATACGGCGATGATACAGTCTGCAGTAGAGCAGCGAATGGATGAGCTGGAGTATGAGGGCAGTTTTATCTATGATGAGGTGCCTGACAGGCAGCGTCTTTTCGATGAGGCAGACAGGATTGCCGGCAGATTTATCTCAGAGCAAAGCAGCAGGTGCTTTATCTGTACAATAGCGGGCATACTTTTTAACTGTGAACTCTGCAGACGCAGATGCAGATACAGAAGATACCAAAGATTCTGGTAGATATAAGGATATGATTTTATGAGTAAGAAAGTGATAAAGCCGATAGTACTTATAGTAGTATTTATTGCAGCATTAATTACATTTTGCATAACTACAAACAAGGGAAATAAGGATATGACCACGAAGCAGGCGGATGCAACGCTGCCGGTTATGTCATTTAATCTGGATAAAATAAAGATAAACACCCTCCATGGATATACTACTGAGATGGATCCGACAAAGATGCGCGATTGCGTTATTCCGATTTCGGATGACAGGAAGCTCTCATTATCCATTTCAACATATGGTATGGCTGTTGACAGAATATCATATAAGATCAGAAGCATGGATGGCAAGAGGCTGGTGGCCGATGACGAGATATCTTCTTTTTCTAATAAGGATAATACTATTCAGGCGGACGTAAGCATGCCGAATGTTATGGATGAAAATACTGAGTATCTTTTGGTGTTTACCATCACAAGCGGTCAGGATAATGTATATTATTACAGCAGGATTATGCAGACCGATGGAAAGGCTGCTGCAAAGGTTGTTGAGTTTGCAAAGAAGTTTCATGATGAGACGTTTATAAAGGATGACAAATCCTTCTTTACAACATATATGGAGACAACAACCGGTGACAGAAATACGCTTGCACATGTGGATCTGACATCTACGGTGAGTCAGATTACCTGGGGATCAATGGCCGCTGCACAGTATACGAATCCTGTCATAGCCCTAAAGGAAATAAACGATTCTTATGATGTGGTTACAATAGACTATGTGATGAGCTGTGTGGACGGTAAGGGTGAGACTGAGTATTACAATGTGAGAGAGTATTTCAGGCTGCGCCAGACGGAAAGCCGTATGTACGTGCTCAACTATGAGAGAACGGCAAATCAGATTTTTAACAGTGAAAACAGTTTTATTTCGGATTCAGGCAGCGTAATGCTTGGTATCAGAAGCAGTGAGGCAGAGTACAGGGCCAATGAAGCAGGCAGTGTGATATGCTTTGTCCAGGAGGGAGATTTATACTCCTATGATATCAACAATGGAATGATAATCAAGGTATTCAGCTTCAGGGACGCTGAGGGCATTGATGAGCGTGAGAACTGGAATCATCACGATATAAAGATTGTCAGTGTAGACGAAGCGGGCAGTATTGATTTTGTAGTATACGGATATATGAACAGAGGCACCCACGAGGGAGAGGTGGGAACCGGTGTGTACCATTATGACGGTCTGGCACATACTATAGATGAGGAAGCGTTTATTCCTTCTAAGACATCATATGAGGTACTAAAGGCTGAGATGGGCAAGATGCTTTATCTCAATGAGAAGAATGAATTCTATCTCATGATGGATGACAGTCTCTATAGGATTAATTTAGGTTCGATGTCAGTAAAGAAGGTGGTTGAGGGCTTGTCTACAGGCTCTTACTGCGCATCGGAGAGTAACAGATACTTTGCATGGGTGGATTCTGCAAATCAGTACTCATCAAATACCATAAAAGTGATGGATTTAAAGAGTGGCAAGACCTTTGAGGTCAAAAAGGGCGACGACCAGTATCTGCGTCCGCTTGGCTTCATAGGTGAGGATTTCATATATGGACAGGCGAATGCTGCTGATGTGGTCTCTGATGCAGCCGGAAACACAACATTTCCGATGAATGGCCTTATTATTCTTGATACATCTGACCAGTCGGAGCTTAAGACATATACCCCTTCGGGCGGCTATGTCGAGAAAATTTCTGTGGATGGATATACGGTAACGATAGATCTGATTGCACAAAACAATGGTGTGTATTCAGAAATCGGTCAGGATACCATTATGAACCGGGAGGCTGATTCGAAGCAAAAGATAGCTCTTGATACGAGTCAGTCCGATACAAAGTTGACGGTCAGCGCTATTAGTATAGCAGGTGGTAAAAAGCCGGATAAGCTGAAGCAGCTGACAGCACAGATGACTATAAATTCGCATGATACTACTGTTGATTTAAAGTTTGATGACAATACAGTCCATTTCTATGTTTATGCAAAGGGGGATGTGATTTTTGCATCTGATAACATCTCGGATGCCATAAAACAGGCAAATGACAGCATGGGAGTGGTAATTGACTCAAACCAGCAGTATGTATGGATGAGGGCAAGAAAAAATGCAGTAAATGCATTTGCGAATATTGCATGTAATGAAACCGATAAGGATGCTGACAGTGTCGTGAAGTCAGTAAGTGCAATGCTTACCTACAATGATGTTACGGTAAGTGTGTCGGAGCTGATTGGAGCAGGCAGCAGTGCTGTTGATGTGCTCAAAAACAACCTGCCGGACAAGGAAATCCTGGATTTACAGGGAGTGTCTTCTGAGGATATTATCTTTTATATCAGCCAGGGCAATCCGGTATTTGCGATGACGGGAAATACGTCGGCAGTGCTTGTGACAGGATACTCTTCAAATGGAGCTTTATATATTTATAATCCGGATAATGGCGCAACAACATCGATGAGCTATGAGGATGCTGACAGAATGTTTTATAATGGTGGCTTGCATTTTATCACGTACATGACAAAATAAACAGAATAATGTTGTAATAATGCCGATTTTGTGACATTAAATGTAAGCTCCTTAGGTAAAGTTTAACAGAAATTTTCATAAGGATTGAAAAGCGGTTACAATTGGGATATATTAAATAAGTATGAAACAGGTTTAATACTTTTTGTTTAAGGAGAACGTATGAGTAAGAAGAGTATTGTCGTTACAAAAGTATGTGAAGGTCATGATAATCCAATCGCAGAGCTTGTTCAAGTGGCATGCAAGTTCGATAGTGAGATTACATTGGAGAGTGACAATCGCAAAATCAATGCAAAAAGCATCATGGGTATTATGGCATTTAATCCTTCAGATGGAATGTCTGTTGATATTGTTACAAAGGGTGATGATGAGCAGGAAGCTTTAGTTGCAATTGAAAATTTTTTAGTATGTGAATAATGAGCATGAGGAGGAAAATAGTATGCGTAAAAAGAATAACTCAAAGACAGTTAAGCAGGCAGTAAAGCCGGTTGAAGTTAAAAAAGAGGAAACAGTGGCACAGCCGGTTTCAGAGCCTAAGGCTGATGCAAAAGCCGATGTAAAGGCTGAGGTAGAAAAAGCCGTAGAGAAGACAACCGAGAAGGTTGAGAAGGCTGTTGAAAAGACAACTGAGAAGGTTGCTGAGAAGGCCGCTGAGGTTAAGGCTGATGTAAAGGACACTGTTAAGAAGACAACAGCAAAGGCAGCAAAAGCTGCAAAGACAGCTAAAGAGGCAAAACCTGCAAAGAAGGAGCCGGTAAAGCCGGAGATTATTGTTCAGTACCAGAACAGCGAGGTTGATACAGCAGCTGTTGAGGAGCGTGTTAAGGCTCAGTTCGTTGCTGAGGGACACAAGGCAGGCTTCATCAGAAAGCTAAACATCTACATCAAGCCGGAAGAGTATTCTGCATACTATGTTATAAATGATAAGTTTTCAGGTCGTGTAGATTTATTCTAGTCAGACATTATTAGGGAATACATATTTTATCTAGCGCATAATAAAAGCCGATACATTTCGTGGAGACACGGGGTATCGGCTTTTGTTTTATGTATAGGTATGTGTAAAAGAAGCTGTACGACAGTTTAAATGCATTATGAAATACTTAGTGGACAAACAAAAAAGGGTAACAAAAAAGCGGGTGATGGGAATCGAACCCACGTATCCAGCTTGGAAGGCTGGTGTTCTACCATTGAACTACACCCGCATAGGAATATTTAATTTGTTGTATAATGCCCAGTTCCGGAATCGAACCAGAGACACACGGATTTTCAGTCCGTTGCTCTACCAACTGAGCTAACTGGGCTTGTCTCACAACAAAAATTATTCTACACGATTTGTCTGTTGATGTCAATATTAAAATCGAGAAAATTTGGATAGTTACAATAAACAAGAAATGTAGTATTAAAAACTATATAAAATAGAAAATGATATAATTTTACCTTGACATAAATACCATAAAGGGGTACTATGTGTATATGTTTGATTATCAAATAATTTGAATATCAAACATAAAAATGGAATTTATACATGTTCGGAGGTACATATTATGTTGAGAGAACTGAGAATCGGAGATATGGTTGCAAAGCTTCCTATCATTCAGGGAGGCATGGGAGTTGGAGTGAGTCTTAGCAGACTGGCCGGAGCTGTTGCTAAGGAGGGTGGTGTAGGAGTGATTTCCACCGCGCAGATTGGCTTTGAGGAGCCGGAGTTTGAAAAGGACCAGGCAAAGGCTAATCTGATTGCTATCAAGAAGCATATTAAGAAAGCAAAGGAGCTTGCCTGTGGACATGGAATGGTAGGTGTCAATATCATGGTGGCTTTAAAGCATTACAAGGAGCATGTTCTGGCTGCGGTTGAAGCAGGTGCTGATGTTATTATAAGCGGGGCAGGACTTCCAATGGAACTGCCTGAGCTGGTCGATGAAAAGTCACATACAAGGATTGCTCCGATTGTTTCTTCAAAGAGAGCAGCAAATCTGATTCTTAAAATGTGGGCACACAGATACAACCGCACAGCGGACTTTATTGTTATCGAGGGACCAAAGGCCGGAGGACATCTGGGATTTTCCAATGAACAGCTTGCAGATATGGAGCATATGGATTATGACAGCGAGATTAAGGAGATTATCAGCTGTGCAAAGACATATGAGGAGAAGTTTAAAAAGCACATTCCGGTAATTGTAGCAGGCGGAGTGTTTACACATGAGGATGTCATGCACTGCATGGAGCTTGGAGCCGACGGAGTGCAGGTGGCGAGCCGTTTTGTGGCGACAGAGGAGTGTGACGCATCGGATGCCTATAAGCATGCTTATCTGAACGCGAATGAGTCTGATGTGCAGATTATACAAAGCCCTGTAGGAATGCCGGGGCGTGCTGTCAGAAATGAGTTTATCAGGGGATTGGAAAAGGAAAAGCAGCATATCACAAAGTGCTACAATTGTCTTGAGAAATGTAACCCTGCAACAGTGCCATACTGTATTACGAAGGCACTGATTGCAGCGGTTAAAGGAGATATGCAAAATGGTCTGGTATTCTGCGGTGCCAATGTGGGCCGCATAAACCGGATGACTACGGTCCACGAGCTTATGAGTGAGCTTGTGGGAGCATAGGCAGTACATCCTCACAGTAGCAGCGAAGCACTTCACCTACACTCCATGCCTGCGCATAGCAGCCACGGCCGCTGTGAGGGGCATCGCCGTCAAATATCTCGCATATTGAGCCGATACAGTTGTTGAGCAGATGCTCCCTTACAGGGTTAAGCAGCTTGTCAGCGCATAAAGCGGTCTCCTTCGTGCGGCCGTTTACCTTTACATAGGCACTGATAAAACCACCGAGCAGAAAGCCCCAGGCTGTTCCCTGATGATAGGCGTGGTCGCGCTTTGAGAGAGAGCCGATGTAAATCGGATGGTAATCCTTGTGGTCAGGATCGAGCGAACGCAGTCCGCAGCCTACGTACAGCTTATCCATTACCGTATCCACAATTGCTTTTTCACGCTCCCTGTCAAGCATGGTAAATGGCAGGCTTACGGCATAAATCTGGTTTGGACGGATTGTATCGTCATCCTCGTCAACCACATCATACAGGCAGCCTGTGTTTTCATTCCAGAAGCGCTTGTTGAAGGAAGTCTTTACGAGAGAAGCAAGCTGTCTGTAGCTGTCATCGTTATCGCCAAACTTAGCCTGAAGCATATCCATGGTGCACAGTGCGTTGTACCAAAGTGCATTTATCTCGACAGGTTTGCCGTGACGAGGCGTAGCAACCCAGTCACCGACACGCACATCCATCCATGTTACCTGGTCGAGTCCGCTTCCGGCATGAATGAGCCCGTCCGTGTCCATATATATGGAAAAATCAGTGCCTTTTTTATAAGTAGATATGATATCCTTTAAGCATGGATAAATATCCTTCTTTATAAATTCATAGGCATCGGGAGTGGACACATATTCAAGATATTTGTAGACAGCATAAAAATACCACAGTGATGCATCTACAGTATTGTAGAGAGGCTCAAGTCCGCTGTCCGGGAACATATTCGGGATGAGCCCGTCCTTACAGTACTTGGCAAAGGTCAGTAGTATATCGTGAGCTTTTTCAAAACGGCCGGTGCAAAGTGTCAGGCCGGTGTATGAAATCATAGTGTCACGGCCCCAGTCTGTAAACCAAGGAAGTCCGGCGAGCACAGTGTCATAGCCTGTTGACTGTCTGTGTGCGATGAACTGGTTTGCAGCCACAGTAAGCTTCACGGCAAAGTCATCAGTGAAGCCGCTTCTTTTAATCAGCTCATCGGTGTAGTCAAGCTGCGCACGTAGTATTTCAAAAGCACTTTCGTTATCAGAAACGAGGTGTTTGGCGAAGGCTGTGCCTGAGTTGTCATTACAGGCTTCAAGCGGTACGATATCGCACATTACAGAAAAATGCATTGAAGCAGAGGCAGGAATATCCACGCTCACGTCATATGGGCAAAATGCACAGTCGAGGCCGGGCACTTCATTGTCCACCTCGGTCTGAGCCTCAAGGTCGCAGATATATTTGTCGTCTCTTTCAATAAGCTCTCCGCCTGAAAAAGCAATGCGGATACAGTGGTCATCCTGAGCTTTTGGAATGAGGGTAAAGCCATGCTCCTGCTTTTGGACCTCGAATTTTAATGAATCGACGGTGGAGCTTTCAGAGTGCTCACGGAAGTTCATAAGAGGCGTGATCAAAAGCTTAGCCGCTTCGCCTTTGTTTTGAACCTCATATGCCACGGCAGCGAGATTTTTTCCCTGTGCCAATGCGATGTGTTTTTTTATGGTGATATCACCGGCCTCATATGTAAAGCATATGGTTCCATCGTATGTGAAATCGCTTATATATTGGATACCGTCTGTGTGGCGTCCGCCCTTGAACTGGTCACTTGAGAGGTCGTAGGTGTAGCTGTCTGTGACTATTTTTTCGTTTGTCTTTGAGAAGCAGACGTATCTTTGCACAGGAGCATGAAGGCTTGCAATCAGATAGCCTTGATGCGTACGGTTTATCGCACCGGTGACTGAACCGCCGGCATATCCGCCAAGGCCGTTGGTTAAAGCCCACTCCCTTCTTATGTTGTTTTTGAAATCATTTTGCAGTTTTAAGTTAAATTGCATCTTAACCCTCCGAAATTTCACTAAATTTTTATAATATTTTAACCTATAACCATGAAAAAATCTATACGAAACGGCAAAAATCTGTTATCATTATAAAGATATATATTTTCAATATGCAAAGGAGAATTATAATGGAAGTATTTACATTGATTGCGCGTAAAAAAAATGTGGCGCTGGTATTTGTTTCGTACCTGCTTGTAGCTCTTGCGGCGATAAGCCTTCTGACTATCTGCATCGGCTTTGCACCGGGTATTTTATTTGCAGTAGTATTTGGACTTATTGCATATCTTATGATTATGGCACAGAACACCGAGTTTGAGTATTCATATTTTGACGGAGAGCTGCGCTTTGCCAAAATTAAAAACAAGAGCCGCAGAAAGCGCCTTGGAATATACAGCATGGAGTCTGTAGCAGCAATTGCACCGGCAGGTGACAGAAGCGTATACAATTACGAGAATGGAAATGAGTTCAAGAAAATAGACTATACCTCAGGTCAGAAGGATGTACCTTATTATGATATCGTCATCAAATCGCCTGATGAGAACGTACTTATAAAGGCGGAGCTTGATGACAAGTTCCTCACAGAGGTTGAGAAAAAATACAGATCAAAGGTTAAAAGAAGAGAGGAGTAATTACTCCTCTCCTTCCAAATGGTACATTTTGGATTTTGTTTTGCCGGCATCGTATCCGGTTGAGTATCCTTTGTTGCCGTTTAACAGTCTCAGACATTTGGGACAAAGAGTGCCGAAGGTAACAGGTGCACCGCACCGCTGGCAGTGAAGACCGGCTATAGTGGAGGCTGATTCAGACTGCTTGTACTCGATGCGTCCGTCCTTTATCCAGCTCTTTACCTGTCTAAGCGGTATCTTAAAATGTTCTGCAACCTCGTATTCATTTACGTCGTGGGTACGGATAAATTCCTTTACCTCGCGGAATAATGCCAGATCAAGGCATCGTGGGCAGAGATTCTCTTTATAGTCATGTGGCAGAGGCCTTTTACAGTTTTCACATACTTTTGTGTTGTTGTTAAAAAGACTTTTAGGATTATCCATAGGTGCCTCCTTAAGCTTGTTTTATTCATTATATCATAACAGATTTTATAAAGAAAGTAGGGACTTTTATAATGTCAATTGCAGTTTTCGATTCAGGAGTCGGCGGAATAAGCGTCTTAAAGAGCCTGGTTGAAGTGATGCCTAACGAAGATTTTATATATTACGGTGATTCAGCAAATGCGCCTTATGGTACCAAAACACTTGAGCAGGTGCGAGCTTTGACCTGTGAGCATGCAAAGGAGCTGTTTTTAAATCAGCATGCAAAGGGGCTTGTTGTCGCGTGCAATACAGCCACCAGCGCGGCAGTGCGTATATTAAGAGAGCAATATCCCGATGTTCCTATCGTAGGGATAGAGCCTGCAGTCAAGCCTGCGATGCTTTTTATGGAAAATCCGAGAGTGCTTGTGATGGCTACACCTATGACTATCAGGGAGGAAAAACTTAAAAAGCTTATGGACAGATACAGACATTTGGGTGAGATTATTCCATTGCCTTGTCCTGGGCTTATGAATTTCGTTGAGAGAGGTGACTTGTACGGTGATGATGTGAGACAGTATCTCGAGGAACTTTTGTATTCATATTCGCATGGTGAGATAGATGCGGTTGTGCTGGGATGCACACATTATCCGTTTGTCAGAAAAATGATACAGGAGGTGCTTGGAGATAGGGTGCGTGTGTTCGATGGAGGAAACGGTACAGCGCGTGAGATGAAAAGACGTCTCGCAGAAAAAGGTCTGCTGACAGACAGCACCGCTGCAGGTACTGTGGATTTTCAAAACAGCCTGACCGGACAGAGCCATGAGGATAAAATACAGCTCTGTAAGGCACTTTTTAACAAAAAAATTTAGTTGTTATTTAAAGAATATTACAAATCTAAAAAAAGTATAAAATAATCACGGCTTTTTTAATAAAATATTTCTAAAATGTACATTGTTAGGACATAATTACCACATATACTTATATCTGTAAGAGGAACAAAACCTTTTACATTATTCCCTTTTTATTAATAAACATTTTCATAACTAAACTCCTCGAGAAAGGATCGCGTTGTTACCGCGGGTAACATCGCGGTCCTTTCTCACGTTTTGCATGCAGGCTGCGGAGTCGCAGCCTTACTGTTTTATTTATGCACAACGCTTCCACATATATCGTTCAGCACACACATGTCACAGTGCGGTGTGGTTCGTGCAGTGCATACGGCGCGTCCATGATCAACCAGCCTGTGGCAGAAGTCATTGCTCTCCTCGGGTGGGATGATTTTCCAAAGCTCCATCTCCACTTTTTTCGGATCCTTTATTCCATCTACAAGTCCTATACGGTTGCAAAGGCGTATGCAGTGTGTGTCGGTGACGATGGCAGGCTTGCCGTACACATCACCCATAATCAGGTTGGCACTCTTTCTGCCGACTCCCGGCAGCTTCAGCAGATCGGTCATATTGTCAGGCACAAGACCGCCAAAATCATCGCGAAGCATTCTCATGCAGGCACTTATATCACGTGCCTTACTCTTTCCCAGGCCGCATGGACGTACAATTTCTTCTATGTCGGAAACATCAGCATCGGCGAGAGCCTCGATGGAAGGATATTTTTTGAACAAATCCACCACGACTACATTTACGCGGGCATCAGTGCACTGGGCTGCGAGCCTGACTGATACGAGGAGCTTCCAGGCCTCGTCGTACTCAAGAGTGCAATCGGTGCGAGGATATGCGGTTTTTAGTCTTTTTATTACTTCAATGGCTAATTTTTCTTTTGTCATATGAGCCTCCTTATTCTTTATTTCATAACTATTCAGAACCACCCACGCATATTCGCAAAACCGCACGATACTCGTGCTTTCCCGCTGCTGTGCAGCTAATTTTGCTCATATGTGTGGGGTGGCTCTATTCGAGCCACCTAGAGAACAAGAAAACCTGCTGCTTACATGCAAGCATGACGCATCAGCTTTTCTTGTTCTCAGTGGTTCTGAATAGTTACTTTATTTTATAGTATACAAAAATGCGCGGAGATTGTAAAATGGATTTACGTGGAGCGGATTACGTGAGAGGAACGGTGTGAAACTGGAAAATATGAATAACGCATATGCAAATAAAAAATGTACAAATAACATATATATAAACAACAGATATACAATAGAAGTAACCAGGAAAAGAATAAAAAACATGTATCTTCGTGTGAAGGACACGGATGGCACACTATCAGTGAGTGCTCCTTATGGCATGAGTGATACAGAAATCAGGAAATTTGTGGAGAGCAAATCAGACTGGATTGAGCAAACCACACGGGAAATGCTTGTTGCAAGACAGCTTAAGGAACAGGAACCGGTTTTGGCGCCATTCATGGAGAGAGAGCTGCGCAGGGAGCTTAAAATGCAGCTGCAGAGGCTTATCGACAAATGGGAGCCTGTTATGGGAGTTAAGTCAGCCGGCTTTACGATAAAGAAGATGAAGACAAGGTGGGGATCATGCAACGTGAAGTCACATCATCTGAATTTCAACCTTCTGCTGGCTAAGGTGCCGTCGGAGTGCGCAGAGTATGTGGTGGTTCACGAGCTTACACATCTGCTTGAACCAAGTCATAATGCCAGGTTCTGGTCGCTGATGGAATATTATCTGCCGGAAAGCAAAAAGCTGCGTAAACAACTTGCTGGCTTTTCTGCGCAGGATATGATATGATATTATTAAAGACTCACTTAGGGAAAGGAAGCTTTAAATGGAATTTTGGGATATATACGATAAGGATAAAAAGCCGACAGGCCGTACAATGAAAAAAAACGACTGGATACTTAAGGATGGAGAGTATCATCTTTCAGTGCTTGGCGTGATTCATAGACCAGATGGCAGATTTCTTATCACACAGCGTGTCATGACAAAGGCATGGGCACCGGGCTGGTGGGAGGTTTCAGGAGGAGCCGCACAGGCAGGTGAGAGCTCATTTACCGCAGTCTGCAGAGAGGTAAAGGAGGAGGTAGGCCTTGATGTATCACAGTGTCCGGGAGGGCTTGCCTATACCTATCACAGGGAGAATCCGGGCGAGGGTGACAACTATTTCGTGGATGTTTACCGCTTTGAGCTTGATTTCAAGGAGTCTGACGTACAGATTCAGACAGAGGAGGCACTTGGGTTTAAAATTGCCACACTCGATGAAATAAAAGAGCTTGCTGCGCAGGGTGTGTTCCTGCACTATGACAGCATAAAGCAGGTATTTGAAAATTAATTGCTATGATTATGATAATAAGATAACATAGAATTATAAGATAACATAGAATTATAAGATTACATAGAATTATAAGGAGCAGATTATGGCATTACCAAAGGATCCGGTTATGCTGCTTAGCTTTGTAAACACACAGCTTCGGGACAATTATTCAGGATTGAAGGAGCTTGCGGCAGCATATGATATTGATGAGAAAGAGCTTTGCGACAAGCTTGCACAGATTGATTACAAATATGACGAGACTGTCAATCAGTTTAAGTAGATTTTCAGCATACATATTAAAAGTGATGGAAGGATAAGATAATGGAGACATGCTGCGATTTTTGTGCATACAATGAATATGATGAGGATGATGAGGAGTATTATTGCTCGGTAAATATGGACGAGGATGATATGGCGAGATTTGTCCAGAGCAGCTATAAGCGCTGTCCGTTTTACCGCTCAGGCGATGAATACAGGGTTGTCCGTCACCAGATGTGAAGCATTATAACAAAATATAATAAATATAATTAAAAAATAAATTGCATTAATCAATTTAAGGCTGTATAATAAGTTGGTTATTTTAAAAATTAAAAATTTACAAATATACAAAGCATATTGATAAGGAGGAAAATTATGCCTGTAAAATACGTGTTCGTCACCGGTGGAGTTGTTTCCGGTCTTGGAAAAGGAATTACCGCAGCGTCTCTTGGACGTCTTTTAAAAGCTCGTGGATACAAGGTGACAATGCAGAAGTTCGATCCATACATTAATATTGATCCAGGTACCATGAACCCTATTCAGCACGGAGAGGTGTTTGTAACAGACGATGGAGCTGAGACAGATCTTGACCTGGGACACTATGAGCGTTTTATTGATGAGAGCCTGACAAAGAACTCAAACGTCACCACAGGAAAGGTATACTGGTCAGTATTACAGAAGGAACGTCGTGGTGACTACGGCGGAGGAACAGTACAGGTTATCCCTCATATCACCAATGAGATAAAGAGCAGATTCTACAGGGATTTCACATCTGAGGATACCACAATCGCAATCATCGAGGTGGGCGGTACAGTCGGCGATATCGAGAGTCAGCCGTTCCTCGAGGCAATCAGACAGTTCCAGCATGAGGTGGGACACGACAATGCCATCCTGTGCCATGTGACACTGATTCCATACATCAAGGCGTCAGGAGAGCTCAAGACAAAGCCTACACAGGCTAGCGTAAAGGAGCTTCAGGGCATGGGAATCCAGCCGGATATCATTGTATGCCGTTCAGAGCATGAGCTTGATCAGAAGCTTAAGGACAAGATTGCGCTGTTTTGTAATGTACCGAATTCACACGTATTACAGAACCTTGATGTGGAGTATCTCTATGAGGCACCACTTGCCATGGAGCAGGAGAATCTTGCAAAGGTTGCATGCGAGTGCTTGAATCTCGACTGTCCTGAGCCGGATCTTGCAGACTGGAAGCAGATGGTTGAGGATCTCCGTCATCCTGATAAAGAGGTAAAGATCGCACTTGTCGGAAAATATACAGCACTTCACGATGCATACATTTCAGTTGTTGAGGCACTGAAGCATGGCGGTATTCCTGAGCATACCACAGTTGATATAAAGTGGGTTGACTCAGAGGAACTTAATGATGACAATGCAGCAGAGGTATTCAAGGGTATTCAGGGAATTATCGTTCCGGGAGGCTTTGGAGACCGTGGTGTTGAGGGCATGATTGCAGCAGCTAAGTATGCCAGGGAAAACAATATCCCATATCTGGGACTCTGCCTTGGAATGCAGGTGGCAATCATCGAGTATGCGCGCCACGTATGTATGTTCCATGATGCACACAGTATAGAGCTTGATCCAAACACTACTCATCCGGTTATCGCACTTATGCCTGACCAGAACGGAATAGAGGATATCGGAGGTACACTTAGACTTGGCTCTTATCCATGTGTACTCGACAAGACATCAAAGGCATATCAGGTATATGGTACAGAGAATATAAGCGAGCGTCATCGTCATCGTTATGAGGTCAACAATGACTACAGAACAGCTCTCACAGAGCATGGCATGAAGCTTTGCGGTACATCACCTGATGGCAGAATCGTGGAAATGATTGAGATTCCGGAGCATCCGTGGTTTATCGCCACACAGGCACATCCTGAGCTTAAGTCACGTCCGAACCGTCCACATCCGCTTTTCCATGGCTTCATAGAGGCGGCAAACAAGGTGAACAGATAATTTTTCGTTATATTTAATACAATATTTAGAAAGTGCGGTTGATTTTGACCGCACTTTTTCTTATAATAAAGTGAAGCTTCACACTTTATATATTGTGAGGAGACGGTTTCATATACAATATATTCTTTGGAAAATAAGAAGTCTGTAATGGTATTTTTCGGGGGATAGGGTTTCATGGGAATGACTATAAAAATTACAGGTCAAAATTGCCTTGAAGCTTGTAATAAATAAGAAAAGAACGGAGAAAATATGGATAATCAGGGACCTAATAACTATAATTACAACAATGGCCCGGGCAATAATGGGTCCGGTGGAAACGGAAATAACGGTGGTAACAGACCTGGTGGAAACGGTGGAAGAAACAACCGTGGCGGACAGGGAATCATGGCATTTATCCTGCTGACACTCGTGGCATTGTTTGTGTATGCACTTATATCAAACAGCATATCGCATGCCAGCACACAGGAAAAGTCATACAGTGATTTCATAAAACAGCTTGATAAGGGCAATGTCAAGAGCGTGGAGTTTGATTCCTACGAGATAGACTACAAGCTTGTGGATGACGGACACAAGGATTATGACATCACATATTACACAGGCCGTGTGGCTGATGATGAGCTTGTGCCGACACTCAAAAAAGCAAAGACCTCAGAGGGCAAGTCTATTGAGATAAAGGCAGCGATACCTGATAATACATCTACATGGATTTTTAATATATTAAGTTTTATAGTTCCGCTTATTTTACTGTGGGTGCTTTTGGCATTTGTTTCAAAGAAGATGGGCGGCAGCATGGGGATGGGAGTCGGCAAATCGACTGCCAAGGTATATGTGGAGAAGTCCACAGGCGTCAACTTCAAGGATGTTGCGGGACAGGATGAAGCCAAGGAATCTCTCCAGGAGGTTGTTGATTTCCTTCACAATCCTAAGAGATATACAGATATCGGAGCAAAGCTTCCTAAGGGAGCGCTTCTCGTGGGACCTCCGGGAACAGGTAAGACACTCCTTGCCAAGGCAGTAGCAGGAGAGGCAGGAGTACCGTTTTTCTCACTTGCAGGTTCAGACTTTGTGGAGATGTTTGTCGGAGTCGGAGCTTCGAGAGTGCGTGATTTGTTCAAGGAAGCACAAAAAATGGCACCATGTATCATCTTTATCGATGAGATAGATGCAATAGGAAAGAGCCGTGACAGCAGATACGGCGGTGGCAATGATGAGCGTGAGCAGACACTAAACCAGCTCCTTGCAGAGATGGATGGCTTTGATACATCAAAGGGATTACTTATATTAGCAGCAACTAACCGCCCTGAGGTGCTTGATAAGGCGCTTCTTCGTCCGGGACGTTTTGACAGAAGAATCATAGTTGATAAGCCTGACTTAAAGGGACGTCTGGAGACCTTAAAGGTACACTCAAAGGATGTCAAGATGGATGAGTCGGTAGACCTTGATGCACTGGCACTTGCCACAGCAGGACTTGTGGGCTCAGACCTTGCCAACATGATTAATGAGGCTGCCATCAACGCAGTCAAAAACGGCAGACAGCTTGTAAATCAGGCAGACCTCTTTGAAGCCTTCGAGCTTGTAGCCGTCGGCGGCAAGGAAAAGAAGGACCGTGTCATGAGCGATAAAGAGAGAAAAATCGTCTCATACCATGAGGTTGGACATGCACTTGTATCAGCCCTGCAGAAAAATACAGAGCCTGTGCAGAAAATCACAATCGTACCACGTACCATGGGAGCACTCGGATATACACTCCAGACACCTGAAGAGGAGAAATACCTTGAGACAAAGGACGAGCTTCTCGCCAAAATCACAACATATATGGCAGGTCGTGCAGCAGAGGTGCTGGTATTTAACTCAGTCACAAGCGGAGCCGCAAATGATATAGAAAATGCCACAAAGATAGCCCGTGCCATGGTAACAATGTACGGAATGTCAGATAAATTCGGCATGATGTGCCTTGCAACAGTACAAAACCAGTACTTAGAGGGCGGAGCAGGATTAATCTGCGGAGAGAATACAGCATCGCAGATAGATGATGAGGTACTCTCAATCATAAACAGCAGCTACGCAGAGGCTATGAAGCTCCTCGATGAAAACAGAGAAATCCTCGACAGTATATCAGATTATCTCTACCAGAAGGAAACAATCACAGGTAAGGAATTCATGAAGATGTTCCGCGACATGAAGGGACTCCCTGACCCGGACGAGGAAAAAGATGGTGAAGAGAGCAAAGAACAGGAAAATGCACAGAATGATGCACAGAAAGATACGACATCAGCAGCAGATCCACTCCTTCGTAATGCCACAGACCAGCCTGCAGATACAAATGAATCATCCGGATATACAGCGCCGGATGATACATCAAATAATTAGTACCTTATAGGTCAATTTTCGAACACAATGAGCAACCAAGCAATTTTCGCGCAGCGAAAGAGCGTATAAAAAATTCGTACAAATAAAAAGCGCAGTAGAAAAGAGTTTCGCACACATAAACTGAAAAAGCCGGAGGGTACATAGTGTGTTCAGAAGGAAAATATGAACTGCCGCGGGCTTCCGGGCAAGAAAAGGGACGAAAAAGCCTTGCAAACAAAGAAAACCAAACGGAGAGAAACCCCGCGGCTGACTTCATATTTTCCTGAGGAATACACTGTGTGCCATGCCGGCAACCACACAAACTGAAGGTGCGAAACTCCACCACGCACCACGAAAAGTGCGAAACTCCACCACAACCCAAAAGAGCGAATATGGAAAAAACATTTGATATCAAAGAAGAATTAAAAAAACTCCCGGATGCCCCGGGAGTTTATATTATGCATGACAAGGATGATGTAATCATATATATCGGCAAAGCCAAAAGCCTGACGAAGAGAGTACATCAGTACTTTCAGGCGAGCCACAATGAGGGCATCAAGAAAAAACAGATGGTAGAGCATATAGATCATTTTGAGTATATAGTTACCGACTCTGAACTTGAGGCCCTTGTTTTGGAGTGCAACCTGATAAAGGAGCATACACCAAAGTACAATACTATGCTTCGTGATGACAAGACATATCCGTACATCAAGGTGACACTGGGAGAGGACTATCCGAGGGTGCTGTTTTCGCGTCAGATGAAAAAGGACAAATCCCGTTACTTTGGTCCGTATACGAGTGCCTCTGCGGTGAAAAGCTCGATAGATCTGATAAACAAAATCTATAAGCTTCGCACCTGCAACCGCAGGCTGCCGCGTGATATAGGAGCAGACCGGCCGTGCCTCAACTATCATATACACCAGTGCAATGCACCATGCCAGGGGTATGTGACGAAGGAAGAGTATGCCATATCTGTAAAGGGCGCGATAGATTTCTTAAACGGCGACTATGAGCAGACAATAAAGGCTCTTAGCGATAAAATGCTAAAGGCCTCAGAGAGCATGGAGTTTGAGAAGGCGGCTGAATACAGGGATCTGATAAACAGTGTGAAACAGGTAGCACAGAAGCAGAAGATAACAAATGCCGACGGCGAGGATAAGGATATCATAGCACTTGCAAATGACGATACTGATGCAGTAGTGCAGGTATTTTTCATAAGAAACGGAAAGCTGATAGGCAGAGACCATTTCCATGTGAGGGTTGGAAGTGAGGAGGCTGCGGATGATGTGTTAAATAACTTTGTGAAGCAGTTTTATTCCGGAACACCTTTTATACCGCGCGAGGTCATGCTGCAGAGCGAGATAGAGGATATGGCTGTTTTGGAGCAGTGGCTCAGCGAAAAGCGAGGCAGGCGGGTGAATATAAAAGTGCCGCAGAAGGGCATGAAGGAAAAGCTTGTTGAGCTTGCCTACAAGAACGCACTCTTAGTGCTCAGCCAGGATAAGGAGCGGATAAAGAGAGAAGAGGGGCGCACAATAGGAGCTGTAAAGGAAATCGAGGGACTTTTGGGCTTACATGGATTAAACCGTATGGAGGCCTATGATATTTCCAATATCAACGGCTTTGAGACCGTCGGCTCCATGATAGTGTATGAGAAGGGCAAGCCTAAAAAGAGCGATTACAGAAAGTTTAAGCTTCGCACAGTTACGGGACCTGATGATTATGCGTCAATGCACGAGGTGCTCACACGCCGCTTTACACATGGTATGGAAGAACAGAAGCAGCTTGAAAAAGATGGTTCTCCACAGGAAATAGGCAGCTTCAATCGTTTTCCGGATATTATAATGATGGATGGTGGAAGAGGTCAGGTAAATATATGCCTTCAGGTGCTTTCTGAGCTGGGACTCGACATACCTGTGTGTGGCATGGTGAAGGATGATTTCCACCGCACAAGAGGTCTTTATTACAACAATGTGGAGATACCTATCGACCGCCACGGCGAAGGCTTCAAGCTCATCACGAGAATACAGGATGAGGCACACCGCTTTGCAATAGAGTTTCATAGGTCACTGCGCTCAAAGAGTCAGGTACATTCGGTGCTTGATGATATTGAAGGCATAGGGCCGGCACGCAGAAAGGCGCTTATGCGCCGTTACCAGTCGCTAGAGAAGATAAAGGAAGCAGATGTCGAAGACCTTATGCAGACAGAGACCATGAACGAAAAAGCAGCACAGGCAGTGTATGCATTTTTCCACTCTGCCACGTAGATTTTGAAGCTAATCTGTGGTATACTAAAAAACAAATATACATCAAGGGGGACCGCGAATGGATGCATTACACTCAGTATCAGTTGCAAAGGTAGCAGAATTGCTCGATCTCAACAATCTCACAAAAGAGATGAACCTAAAGGAGAGGGCGATAGAGTGCTCGGACGTCAACAGACCGGCGCTTCAGCTCTCAGGATATTTTGATCATTTTGAGGAGAGACGAATACAGATTATCGGAAATGTAGAGTATACCTATATAGAGAAGATGAGCGACAGCGAAAAAAAAGAGCGCTATAGCCGCTTCATGGAGTTTGATATACCATGTATCATCTTCTGCAGAGATTTACAGCCGGATGAGATATTTATGGAAGAGGCCAGAGAGCACGGTATTCCGGTGCTGTCAACAGGTCGTTCCACATCAAGCTTTATGGCTGAGCTCATCTATTGTCTTGGTGAGCAGCTCGCACCATGCATCACAGTGCACGGCGTGCTGGTAGATGTATACGGCGAGGGAGTAATGATCACAGGCGAGAGCGGTATCGGAAAGAGTGAGGCTGCACTCGAGCTCATCAGACGAGGACATCGTCTTGTGACGGATGATGTGGTGGAAATCAGAAAGATCAACGAGCATACGCTCATGGGTACTTCGCCTGAGATTACCAGACACTTTATAGAGCTTCGTGGCATCGGAATCATCGATGTCAAGACACTTTACGGAGTAGAGTGTGTAAAGGAAAAACAGCAGATAGACCTCGTAATCAAGCTCGAGGACTGGAAGAAGGAGGCAGATTACGACAGACTCGGCCTCGAGGAAGAATATGCCGAGTATCTCGGCAACAAGGTAGTGTGTCATTCACTGCCAATCAGACCGGGACGTAATCTGGCAGTCATCGTAGAGACAGCAGCAGTCAATCACAGACAAAAAAAGATGGGCTACAATGCAGCTCAGGAGCTGTATCGCCGCGTCCAGGCAAATCTTACAAAAAATTCGGAGGTATAATAAATCATGGCAATAGAAAAGAAAAACGCTTGGGAGAAATATCCCCAGGGACCTGAAAGAGAAAAATTATTTGCATTTGCAGAGGATTACAGAAGGTTTATATCCGGCTGCAAGACAGAGCGCGAGTGCACGGCTGCAGTTTATGCTGACGCCACAGGACACGGCTTTGTGGACCTTGATGAGCTCATCGAGACAGGAAAGAGCGTAAAGGCAGGAGATAAGATAATAGCAAACAATATGGGAAAGGGACTGGCGCTGTTTATCGTGGGCAGTAAGCCTCTTGAGAAGGGTATGAATATCCTTGGAGCTCATATTGATTCACCTAGAATGGACTTAAAGCAGGTGCCTTTATACGAGGACACAGACATGGCACTTTTAGACACACATTATTATGGCGGCATCAAGAAATATCAGTGGGTTACACTGCCGCTTGCACTTCACGGAGTCATCTGTAAAAAGGATGGCAGCACAGTGACAGTCAATATCGGAGACAAGCCAAATGATCCTGTAGTGGGTGTGAGCGATCTGCTTATTCATCTGTCAGGCGAGCAGATGGGCAAGAAGGCTTCAGAGGTCATAAAGGGCGAGAGCCTTGATGTGCTCATTGGAAGCATACCGGGACCAGAAAAGGACGAGGACGACAAGGATATCAAGGAGAGAGTAAAGGCCAATATCCTCACAATACTTTCACAGGAGTACGGTGTGGACGAGGATGATTTCCTTTCAGCAGAGATAGAGGTGGTACCTGCCGGAGAGGCAAGAGACTACGGACTTGACAGAAGTATGATCATGGGTTACGGCCATGACGACAGAGTGTGCGCATATCCTTCATACAGAGCTATGCTTGAAATAGAGGGCACACCGGAATATACAAGTGTATGCCTGCTCGTGGACAAAGAGGAAATCGGCTCAGTGGGAGCCAGCGGCATGCAGTCACGCTTTTTCGAAAACTGTGTGGCAGAGGTGATGAACCTGGCAGGAGACTACAGCGAGCTTGCAGTCAGACGTGCACTGAAAAACTCAAAGGTACTCTCATCAGACGTATCAGCAGCCTTTGACCCGAACTATCCATCGGTTATGGAAAAGAAGAACTCGGCATACTTCGGAAAGGGTCTTGTATTCAACAAATATACAGGCGCCAGAGGCAAATCAGGCTCAAACGATGCCAACGCAGAGTATGTTGCAAGGCTTAGAAATATCATGGATACAGCAGATGTTTCATTCCAGACAGCAGAGCTTGGAAAGGTAGACGAGGGAGGCGGCGGAACAATCGCATATATCCTCGCAAACTATGACATGAATGTTATTGATAGCGGTGTGCCGGTGCTCAATATGCATGCGCCATGGGAAATCATCAGCAAGGTCGATTTATATGAGGCATTCAGAGGCTACATTGCATTTTTGAAGGAAGCATAGGCTAAAGGAATATAAGATGAATCAGACATTTGTAAAAAGTGTAACAGAACAATTGCCGCAGCTTGGTCTCCTGCAGGATGAGCCGATGAAAAAACATACGACCTTCCGCATAGGAGGCCCGGCAGATTACTATGCAGAGCCTGATATGAGCCGGATTTCAAAGCTTATAGAGATGGCTAAGGCATGTGATATGCCGGTTACAGTGATAGGAAACGGAAGCAATCTGCTGGTAGGAGATAAGGGCATCAGAGGTCTTGTAATTGGTATTGGAAAAGGCCTGTCCGAAATCGAGGTGACAGAAGCTGTGGCGCAGCAAAGCACAGCGCAGGACTTCACAGCACAAGATAACGGTCATATCATCACAGCGGGCGCCGGGGCTATCCTTGCAGCAGTGGCGGCAAAGGCAGCGGAGGCATCGCTTTCAGGTCTTGAGTTTGCATCGGGCATCCCGGGAAGTGTTGGAGGCGCGGTAGTCATGAACGCAGGAGCCTACGGCGGAGAGATAAAGGATGTCCTAATCGATGCCACAGTGCTCACAGCAGAGGGCGAGCTAAAGACTGTCACAAGGGATGAGCTTGACTTATCCTACAGGCACAGTTTAGTCCCGGAAAAGGGCTATATAGTGCTGTCAGCCAGATTCAGACTCACACCAAAGCCTAAGGATGAGATAAAGTTATATATGGCAGAGCTTCGCGCAAAGAGAGTGGAGAAGCAGCCGCTTGAGTACCCAAGTGCAGGCAGTACCTTTAAGAGACCGGAGGGCTATTTTGCAGGGAAGCTTATCATGGATGCAGGCCTTCGAGGTTACAGCGTGGGAGATGCACAGGTGTCGGAGAAGCACTGCGGCTTTGTAGTCAATAAGGGCGAAGCCACTGCAGCGGATGTCCTGACACTCATAAAAGATGTGCAGGAAACAGTTTTAAAGCAGTTTGGAGTAAAGCTCGAACCGGAAGTTAAGATGATTGGAGAATTCTAGTGAAATTTGTAATAGTGACGGGCATGTCAGGTGCCGGAAAAAGCACAGCAATGAAAATGATGGAGGATATGGGATATTTCTGTATAGACAATCTGCCTATACAGCTATTAGATAAGCTCATAGACTTTTCAAACACCTTCCACAGTGATGTGTCCAAGGTGGCAGTCGGCATAGATGTGCGAAACGGTTCAGGAATTGATGAGATTCCACAGACGCTCGAGCAGCTAAGGCAGAAAAATTTTCCATATGAGATACTTTTCCTCGATGCTGAGGATGAGGTGCTTGTAAAGCGATACAAGGAGACGAGGCGAAACCATCCTCTCGCAGGCAGTGAGCGCATCAATAAGGGCATCGTGCTTGAGAGGGAAAAGCTGCAGTATTTAAAGGACAATGCTGACTATATCATAGACACAAGCCAGCTTCTCACAAGGGAGCTTAAAATTGAGCTTGAAAAGATATTTGTGCAGAATGAGGATTACAAAAATCTGTTTATCACGATACTGTCCTTCGGCTTCAAGTATGGCATACCGTCAGACTCTGATATAGTCATGGATGTGAGGTTTCTGCCAAATCCCTACTATGTGGACGGACTACGCGCGAAAACCGGCAATGATAAGGAGATACAGGACTATGTCATGCAGTTTCCGGAGGCAAATGAGTTTATCGACAAGCTTGATGATATGATAAAGTTTCTCATTCCAAACTATATCTCTGAGGGTAAAAACCAGCTTGTTATATCTATAGGCTGCACCGGAGGCAAGCACCGCTCGGTAACGCTTGCAAACGAGCTGTACAAGAGGCTTAGCGGCTGTAATGACTATGGACTTAAGATAGAGCATCGCGACATAGGAAAGGATGCATTGAGAGGTAAATAACATGTCATTTTCCAGTGATGTAAAGGAAGAGCTGGCAAAGCAGATATCAAAAAGCAGGCACTGTCAGCTCGCTGAGCTTGCAGGCATCATAGAGCTTTCGGGCCGTATCAATGAAAAAACAAAGGGACTTGAGCTCGACACCGAAAACCTGCTGCTTTTAAATAAATATGCCACACTTATGAAGCGTGCCTTTGGCACAGATACCACAAAGGCGCTGGATGAGCAGGATACCGGAAAGATATTTGCAGCGCTTAAAATCACGGCACAGCCTGTCAACAGACAGACCGCAGACGGACTGCTTCTTATGCAGACATGCTGCAAGAGAGCCTTTATCAGGGGAGCTTTCATGGCAGCAGGCTCGATAAGCGATCCCAACAAAGCGTACCATTTTGAGATAGTGTGTCATACGAAAGAGCAGGCAAAGCAGCTTCAGGAGCTCTTGTGCGGCTTTGATACGGATGCCAAGATAGTAGAGCGCAAGGGGCACTATGTAGTGTACATAAAGGAGGGCGCCCATATCGTGGACAGTCTCAACATCATGGAGGCGTATGTGTCACTCATGAAGCTGGAAAATGTGCGTATATTAAAGGAAATGCGCAACAGTGTAAACCGTAAAGTAAACTGCGAAACCGCAAACATCAGCAAGACTGTGAATGCGGCAGTAAAGCAGATAGAGGATATCAGACTGATACAGAAAATGAGAGGACTCGATGATTTACCGGCGCAGCTTCGGGAGATGGCGCTGCTTCGGCTTGAATATCCGGATGCACCGCTAAAGGAGCTCGGAGGATATCTGGATCCGCCAATGGGCAAATCGGGAGTCAACCACAGGCTTAGAAAATTATCGGCGATTGCGGAGGAACTGAGATAGATGAAGAAAAAGCTTTTATTTGTATTTAATCCCAAATCAGGCAAGGGACTCATAAAGGAGCACTTGGTAAATATCGTGGACATCATGACAAAGGCCGGATACAAAATCACCATTTATCCTACACAGTGTCAGGGAGATGCTATAAAAAAGGTCAGGAAAAATGCTGAGAAGTATGACCTTGTAGTGTGTAGCGGCGGAGACGGCACACTCGACGAGGTAGTGACCGGCATGGAGCAAAGCGAGGTAAATGTACCGATAGGATACATCCCTGCGGGCAGCACCAATGACTTTGCAAACTCTCTCGGCATACCCAAAAATATGGAGGAGGCCGCAAGAGTTGCCGTAAACGGTACTCCATTCCCGTGTGATGTGGGAGGTTTCAACGGAGATACCTTCGTATATGTTGCAGCCTTTGGCCTTTTTACAGAGGTATCCTACCAGACCTCGCAGCAGATGAAAAATATACTGGGACATGCCGCATATATTTTAGAGGGTGCAAAGCACCTGATGGATATCACCTCGTACAGGATGAAGGTGAGCCATGACGGTGAGATAATAGAGGATGAGTTTATATATGGAATGGTGACCAACTCCCTTTCGGTAGGAGGCTTCAAGGGCATATCAGGTCCTGACGTACTGCTTGATGACGGCCTTTTTGAGGTGACACTCATCAAGAATCCAAAAAACCCAATCGAGCTCAACAAGATACTTGCGGGACTGGCAAACCGTGAAAATGACAATGAGCTCATCTACTCCTTCAAGACCAGTGAGATGCATGTGGAGAGTGAGGAGGAGGTACCGTGGACACTCGACGGAGAGTTTGGCGGCAGCCACACGGATCTGACCATCACTAATCTGAGCAAACAGATTACCATTATGTGCTGATAAATACAAAATCGGACATAAAATAGTAATAGTACACAATTTTTTGTCTGATTGTGTTAAAAATTTAACTTTATTTTTATAAGGTTATGTAATATAATAACATTAGCTTTTAATTAACAGGAGGAAAAAATATGTTAGTATCTGCAACAGAAATGCTTAAGAAAGCAAAAGAAGGACATTACGCAGTAGGTCAGTTCAACATCAATAACCTTGAGTGGACAAAATCAATACTTTTAACAGCAGAGGAGCTTAAGAGCCCTGTAATCCTTGGTGTATCTGAGGGTGCCGGAAAGTACATGACAGGCTTCGGTACAGTAGCAGCAATGGTTAAGGCTATGCATGACGAGCTCGGTATCACAGTACCTGTAGCACTTCACCTTGATCACGGCACATACGAAGGATGCTACAAGTGCATCAAGGCCGGCTTCACATCAATCATGTTCGACGGATCTCATTATCCAATCGATGAGAACGTTGCAAAGACAAAAGAGTTAGTATCAGTTGCTCATGCAATGGGCATGTCTATCGAGGCTGAAGTTGGTTCAATCGGTGGCGAGGAAGACGGAGTTGTTGGAATGGGCGAGTGCGCTGATCCTGACGAGTGCAAGAGAGTTGCTGATCTTGGTGTAGATATGCTTGCAGCAGGAATCGGAAACATCCACGGAAAATACCCAGCAAACTGGAAGGGACTCAGCTTTGAGACTCTTGACGCTATCCAACAGAAGACTGGTGTTATGCCATTAGTACTTCACGGTGGTACAGGAATCCCAGCTGACATGATTAAGAAAGCAATCGACCTTGGAGTATCTAAGATCAACGTTAACACAGAGTGCCAGCTTTCATTCGCAGATGCAACACGTAAATATATTGAGGCCGGAAAGGATCTTGAGGGCAAGGGATTTGACCCTCGTAAGCTTCTTGCTCCAGGTGCTGAGGCAATCAAGGCAACAGTTAAGGAGAAGATGGAGCTTTTCGGATCAGTTGGAAAGGCTGAATAATATTATTGCAATTTAGTATTTTTGCACATACTACTTTACAAAATATTTATATCTTGTAGTAAAATTTTATAAAACTTAACTTTTTTAACATAAACGCTTGATTTTTGATACTCAAAGGAGTATCTTAATTTCAGAAATAATGTTAAGCGAAATGAACGAGGGCGTTCCACCATAGATGGAGTGCCCTCTTTTTTAATAAACTAAGAAGTCCGGCATAAAACAAGAATATTCGAGTTTATATGTTGTGCAGCTGTTTAAACATTATTTGAAAATAACAATTCACTCAAGGGGATTGATGAACAGAAAGGATGTAAGATATGAGCGAACAGGAATATTTCAACGTAGCAGACATCTTTGGAGAGAACGTATTTAACGATGCAGTTATGCAGGAGCGTCTTCCAAAGAAGGTTTACAAGAAGCTCCATGAGGTTATGGACGAAGGAAAGGAGCTTGATCTCGAGACTGCTGATGTTATCGCACACGAGATGAAGGAATGGGCCATTGAGAAGGGTGCAACACACTATACACATTGGTTCCAGCCACTTACAGGCGTTACTGCTGAGAAGCATGATTCATTTATCACTTCTCCAATGCCAAACGGAAAAGTACTTATGAGCTTTTCAGGAAAAGAGTTAATAAAGGGTGAGCCGGATGCTTCATCTTTCCCATCAGGTGGTCTTCGTGCTACATTTGAGGCAAGAGGATATACAGCCTGGGATTGTACATCACCTGCATTTGTAAGACAGGATGCAGCAGGCGCAACACTTTGCATTCCAACAGCCTTCTGTTCATACACAGGCGAGGCTCTTGATCAGAAGACACCTCTTCTTAGATCAATGGAAGCAATTAACGATCAGGCACTGAGACTTCTTAGATTATTCGGAAATACAACATCAAAGAAGGTTACACCTTCAGTCGGACCTGAGCAGGAGTACTTCATCGTAGACCGTGAGAAGTATTTACAGAGAAAGGATCTCATCTTCACAGGACGTACACTTTTCGGAGCTATGCCTCCAAAGGGACAGGAGATGGATGATCATTATTTCGGAGCTATCCGTGAGAGAATCGCAGCTTACATGAGAGATGTAAACAAGGAACTCTGGAAGCTTGGTGTTTCAGCTAAGACACAGCACAACGAGGTAGCACCTGCACAGCACGAGCTTGCACCTATCTATGCTGAGTGCAACGTAGCTGTTGACCACAACCAGCTTATCATGGAGACACTTAAGAAGGTGGCAGGCCGTCACGGACTCCAGTGCTTACTTCATGAGAAGCCATTCGCAGGAGTTAACGGTTCAGGAAAGCATGACAACTGGTCAATCACAACAGATGATGGTATCAACATGCTTGAGCCTGGCAAGACACCACATGACAATGTACAGTTCTTACTTGTACTCACATGTATGTTAAAGGCAATCGACGAGCATGCAGCACTTCTTCGTGCGGCAGCAGCAGATGTAGGAAACGATCACAGACTTGGAGCAAACGAGGCACCACCTGCAATCCTTTCTATCTACCTTGGAGACCAGCTCGGAGACGTATTGAACCAGCTTATCGCAACAGGTACAGCTACACACAGTTTAAAGGGTGAGAAGCTTGAGACCGGTGTTAAGACAATTCCTGATTTCATGAAGGATGCTACAGACCGTAACCGTACATCACCATTCGCATTCACAGGAAACAAGTTCGAGTTCCGTATGGTTGGTTCACAGGATTCTGTTGCACAGGCCAACATCGTGCTTAACACAATCGTTGCTGAGGCATTCTCAGACGCTTGTGATATACTTGAGAAGGCAGACAACTTTGACCTCGCTGTACATGATCTCATCAAGGATTACGCAGTAGAGCACCAGAGAATCGTATTCAACGGAAACGGATACTCAGATGAGTGGGTAGCTGAGGCAGAGAGACGTGGACTTCCAAACATCAAGTCTATGGTAGATGCAATTCCTGCATACGTTGCTCCTGAGTCAGTTGCAGCATTCGAGAAGTTCGGTGTATTTACAAAGACAGAGCTTGAGAGCCGTGCCGAGATCGAGTATGAGACATATGCAAAGACTATTAATATAGAAGCAAAGGCTATGATTGATATTGCCGGAAAGCAGATTATTCCTGCAGTTATCAAATATATTACATCACTTGCACAGTCAGTTAACTCAGTTAAGAGTGCAGTTGCTGATGCAGATGTATCTGTTCAGTCAGAGCTTCTTACAGAGAGCTCAGCTCTTCTCTCAGATGCACAGGTTGCACTTGCAAAGCTTAAGGATGAGACAGCAAAGGCCGGTGCTATGGAAGAGGGCAGAGAGCAGGCTGTTTACTACAGAGATGTTGTAAAGACTGCTATGGATGCTCTTCGTACTCCGGTTGATGAGCTTGAGATGATTGTCGACAAAGAGATGTGGCCAATGCCATCATACGGCGATTTAATTTTCGAGGTTTAATCCTTGTAGTTTAAGGCCCAAAGCTTACGGAAAGCTGTTTAGAGCGGCATATATGATTTAATTTAACATAATAATAAAATGGAGACATTTTGCTGAACCACGAAGCTGTGGAAATTGGTGAAGTGTCTCTGTTTTTTTATAAATTTTATTTTCGATAAAATGAAAAAATGAAAGAAGAAACAGGAAAGAGAGGACATTACTATGACAGAAGAGATTAGTGGAGTAATTTTCGGAGTCTGGTTCCTTATTGGAGCAGCATTGGTATTCTGGATGCAGGCAGGTTTTGCTATGGTGGAAGCAGGTTTTACCAGAGCAAAGAATACCGGTAACATCCTTATGAAAAACCTCATGGATTTCTGTATTGGTACAGTTGTATTCATACTGATTGGTTTTTCACTTTTATTAGGTGAAGATGTTCTTGGTTTCATCGGTAAACCGGGATTTGACATCTTTACATCTTACAAAGATTTTGACTGGTCAAACTTTGTATTCAACCTGGTTTTCTGTGCGACAACAGCAACTATCGTATCAGGAGCTATGGCTGAGAGAACAAAATTTATTTCCTACTGTGTTTATTCAGGAGTTATTTCAGCACTTATTTACCCAATCGAGGCTCACTGGATCTGGGGCGGTGGCTGGCTTTCACAGATTGGCTTCCATGATTTCGCAGGTTCATGTGCCATCCACATGGTTGGTGGTATCAGTGCTCTTGTAGGAGCTGCAATTCTTGGACCTCGTATCGGAAAGTTTACAAAGGATAAAAACGGAAAGATTACAAAAGTAAACGCTATTCCGGGTCATAACATCACAATCGGTGCGCTCGGTGTATTCATTCTCTGGCTTGGCTGGTATGGATTCAACGGTGCAGCAGCAAAATCAGTAGAGCAGCTTGGTTCTATCTTTGTAACAACAACAATCGCACCTGCACTTGCAACAGTAGTTTGTATGATTTTCACATGGCTCAAATATGGCAAGCCTGATGTGTCAATGTGTCTGAATGCTTCACTTGCAGGACTTGTAGCTATCACAGCAGGCTGTGATGTAACAGATGCACTTGGTGCTATCATTATCGGTTCCGTAGCAGGACTTCTCGTCTGCTTCGGTGTATGGTTCCTTGACAATGTACTTCGTGTTGATGACCCTGTAGGTGCTGTCGCAGTACATATGATGAATGGTATCTGGGGAACAATTGCTGTTGGTCTTTTTGCCACAAACAGTGCTCCGGGATATTCAATCGCTGATTCAAAGGGCAACGAGCTCGTAGGACTCTTCTACGGCGGTGGATTTAAGCTTTTAGGACTCCAGCTCACAGGCTTTGTGTCTGTTGCAGCATGGACAGTAGTAACTATTACAATCGTATTCCTTGTTATCAAGGCTACACTGGGACTTAGAGTTTCAGAGGAAGAGGAAATCGTAGGACTTGACCCAACAGAGCATGGTCTTCCATCAGCATATGCAGGATTTGCTATCATGGATGTATCAGGTGATGTTATGGATGTCAATGAAAATACAGACCTTGGTTCTTCTGAGTATGCAACAGCTTCTCAGGCAAAGAAGGATGCAGCAGTGCCTGTTGTAAATGCAACAACACCGGCTTCAGCAAGCGGTATCCACAAGGTTGTTATTATTTCAAAGCTTACAAAGTACGACAAGCTTCGTAAGGCTATGAATGACTTAGGTGTAACAGGAATGACAGTGACACAGGTTATGGGCTGTGGTATCCAGAAGGGTGCCGGCGAGAAATACCGTGGAGCTGAGCTTGATGCGACATTACTTCCAAAGGTTAAGGTTGAGGTAATCGTTGGCAAGATTCCGGTAGAAAAGGTTATTGAGACTGCTAAGAAGACTCTCTACACCGGACATATCGGAGATGGTAAGATCTTCGTTTACGACGTGGCACAGGTTGTCAAGGTTCGTACAGGCGAGGAAGGAATTGAGGCATTACAGGATGTAGAGTAATGCAAATTATTATCTAATCCCCTTAGCATATATACATCAACAAAAACCCCCGAGGATATGATCCTTGGGGGTTTTGCTTTAGATAATTAAGTTGTAAATCGTAATGGTTAACGATGAGTGTTACCGGATGAACCGGAGCTGCCGGTATCAGTACTACCTGAACCAGAGCCACCGGTACCGGAAGCACCGGCTCCGGAACCGCCAGTACCAGCACCTGAGCCAGCACCGGTACCAGTTCCAGCCCCACCTGTCTGTGCTCCAGCCGCAGTGCCGTCAGTACTGCCCGGTGTAGTACCGGAATTGGTAGGATCCGTGGTGGTTGGTGAGCTGTTAATCAGCGATGTTGCATCATGTAATGTACATACGGTATTCATGAACGTATCATCTGCCATGAATTCATACTCAGGGCTGCCTGATACAGCGCCTGTTATAAATACCTTTGATGTTTTATTCGGACAATACGGACCGGCAATGGCTCCCGAATCGGCACAAATCTCAAGTGCAACATGATGGTCGCAGCTGTCTGTCGGCACAGTGTCCGTATCAAAATATTCGGTTGTCAGCATTGATCCTCGAGGATCATTGTCACATGTTCCCTCTAAAGGAACAAGTCCTGATTTGCTGCATACCGTGGTATTTGTTATACCATCCGGCTGTACAAAGTCTTTGGTTTCAAGTCCTTCATGGATTCTGCTCATGGCATTCCTCCATATATTCTTAGGATAGGATGTGAGCTTGCCGGATTGTTTTGAGTTGTCATCATAGCCGCCCCATACGACACATGTGTAGTATGGTGTGTAGCCTGCCCACAGGCAGTCGCGGTTACTGGTTGTGGTACCGGATTTACCTGCCTGGGCTATCTGGCTGTCAAAGTGCGCCAGCTTTCCGGTTCCCTGTGTCAGAACATCCTTCATGGCATCTGTAAGAAGCCATGCCGTAGTATCCTTGATTACAGTACGTGTGTCCTGTGTAGTGGTCTTGTCAAGTAATATATTGCCATCGTGGTCAAGAACCTGAGTGTAGAACTTTGGCTCTAAGTATACTCCGCCGTTGGCTATAGTAGCATATGCACCTGTGAGCTCAAGGTTTGTGACACCCTTTGTCAGTCCGCCGAGCGCCAGTGACAGGTTTTTGTCGGAATCGGTGAGAGTTGAAATACCGAAATCCTCCGCATATTTGTAACCGAGCTCAACCCCGATATCCTGTAAGGTTTTGACTGTTACAATATTGATGGACTTTGTTATTGCCCATCGGATGGAGGTAAAGCCTCCGAAAGATTTGTCATAGTTGTTAAAGGTTTTTGAACCTACTGTAAACGGTGCATCATCCTGCACGGATGCAAGTGTTTTGCCGCCTGCATCGAGAGCAGCAGCATAGCAGCCGATTATCTTGAAGGTAGAGCCGGGCTGTCTGCATGTATCTGTAGCTCTGTTCCATGTTCTGTTGCCGGATTTGTCACCGCGACCGCCTACCAGTGCCTTTACTTCACCGGTGCTCTGGTCGATGACTGTCATGGCAACCTGCGGTTCCAGCGTGATATTGACAGCTTCAGAACCCTCCACAATTGAATCGCCCTCCTCAAGTACATCCTGCTCGTACTGTGCAATAGCTGCATTGCATTCATCAGGGCTTGAGTAGTTGATGCTGAAATCATCATTGTTGGTTTTCTTCTTATAAAAAGAAAGCATGGTCTGGTTCGTGTAGGTCTTGTACGAACCGTCTGCCTTTTTTACTTCGAAGGAAAGCTGGAACGAATACTTTGCATCGGACGGATAGTTGGATGGATTGTTTGCCTCCTCGTCGCATATAGTCTGCATAGTAAGGTCCTGGGTCGATTTGATAGTAAGTCCGCCCTTGTAAATCAGCTTGTAGGCTTCTGTCTCAGAGTAACCGGCGGCTGTGAGATCGTCGAACACGTTGTCGATGAGCGCATCAATAAAGTATGTGTTCACAGAGCCTGAGCCTGTGGTGTTGTACTCAGCAATTCTTGAGTAGACATCATCGGCCATGGCCTCATCATATTGCGCCTTGGAGATATAGCCCTGATCCTTCATGTTATTTAACACCTTTTCACGTCTCTTGGCATTTTTGTCAGGGTGTGTGATAGGGTTGTAGCCGGATGGATTCTGAGTGATACCTGCGATGACAGATGCTTCGGAAAGCGTGAGCTCTGAGACATCCTTGTTAAAGTACTTCTTGGATGCGGCCTGCACACCGAGGGTATTTGCTCCCAGATTGACCGAATTCATGTAGTTTTCAAGAATCCAGTCCTTGTCGTTTACCTGCTTTTCGAGCTCAAGGGCAAGGTACTGCTCCTGAATCTTTCTCTGAAGCTTTTCTACAAAGGAAGTTTCGCTTGTCCAGCTGGTCAGTACGTTGTTCTTGATGAGCTGCTGTGTTATTGTGCTGGCTCCCTCACTGAATCTGCCCTTTGACAGACCGGAGATAAAGGCTCTTCCGATACCATGCAGGTCGATGCCGTTGTGGTCGTAAAAGCGTTCATCCTCGATTGCAACAAAAGCATGCTGCAAATCCAGCGGAATCTCATCGATGGTGACATACTGCCTGTTTGCCCCCTGACCTACGAGTGTGGCGGTTTCTTCTCCGTTTGCCGCCAGAACGGTAGTTGAGTAGCCGGTAGGAGTGACATCGATCTTTGATATGTCAGGTGCGGAATCAATGATTCCCTTCATGACACCGATTCCTGAACTGATGCCGGCTGCGCCTGCTACAATTACTACAACCAGAAGAATCTTTAGAACAATGAGCTTGAACTTGTTTTTGACCTTAGAGCTCTTATTGTCATATTTCCGGAGCAGCTGCATTGTAGCTTTTTTGCCGTAATTCATATATAGGCCTCCTTGTCATTATAAAGATTTGTAATCTTGTTTGTATATACTGTGATTAGAAAATAAACAGTATACATTATTATATCAAATATAGCATTTAAATGCAATTTACAGATTGGTTTTCATATTATATAATACAGGTAACAATTATAAAGTGTCTTTAAGATGCATGAGTGTAATCAGGCAATATCAGGATGGAAAGAATATCATATGTCAGAGAATACTATAAGCCTGTACGTGTACAAGGGCGGACAGGGTGAGATAACAGAGAAGAAATCGAGGTTTATAGCAACCGTAAGGCCGGTAGAGTCTGAGGATGAGGCTGTAAGCTTCATCAATGAGACGAAAAAGAAATACTGGGATGCAAGGCACAACTGTAGTGCCTTTGTTATAGGAAAGAGACAGGAGCTGACCAGATGCTCGGATGACGGGGAGCCTGCAGGCACCGCAGGCCGTCCTATGCTTGATGTACTCCTTAAGGAAAATATCCACAATGCCGCTGTTGTTGTAACGAGATACTTCGGTGGGGTGCTGCTTGGCACAGGCGGACTGGTGCGTGCGTATCAGCAAGCCACAAAGGCGGGGCTTTCGGCAAGTGAGATAATAGAGAAGAAGGAGGGTGCAGTACTGTTTATCAGGACGGACTATACCGGAATCGGAAGACTTCAGTATCTGTTGGCACAGGAGAAGATTACGGTGATGGACACAGCGTATGAGGCGGATGTGCTCGTGAAAGCCGTTATCCCGGAAAATGATAAAAAACGCATAGAGAAAACAATCATAGAGCAGACAAACGGCACGGCAAAGCTTGAGTGGGGCGATGAGGTGACATTTGCTGAATATGATGGCGAGGTATTGCTGTTTAAAAATTAGCCGGTGCTCATATTTTAGCAGGACAAGCAGAATTTATATTCAATTACATTTAATTAAAATAAAAAAATGCTTGACACTATATAACCACATGTGTATAATATCATTTGTTGAGACAACACATTGGCCCATCGCCAAATGGTAAGGCAACGGACTCTGACTCCGTCATTTCAAGGTTCGAATCCTTGTGGGCCAGCTAAAGAGAACTTCGATAGAAGTTCTCTTTTTTTCTTGTGTAATAATGCGATTTGTTATAAAATAAAAACGTATATGACTTAAATAGTTATAGAAGGATGGTGTAATATGAACAAGAATTTTTTGAGAATTATTAATCTTATAGAAGAACTCGGCTCTGAAAAAAAGACACCAATTACTATACAGCAATACCAGGATATCATTAATAAAAGCTCAAATCTTTGGATGTCCAATGGTGTGGACGAAGCGTTTAGATTTATCAGAAGTTACTTCAATTTTATAGACTAGAGGAATTAGATATGGCTTTTTCATTTGACAGCAGAATACGTTACAGCGAGGTGGATTCGTCATGCAGACTGAGCCTTACGGGGCTTACCAATTATTTTCAGGACTGTAGTGTGTTTCACTCACAGTCACATGATGTGGGAATCAGATTTCTTGCGGACAATCATATAGCATGGGTGCTTTCATCATGGCAGATATGCATAAACAGGCTTCCACTGCTTAACGAACAGGTAAAGATATCCACATGGGCATATGGTATGAAGGCGTTTTACGGTTATAGAAATTTCACACTTGAAGATGCAGGCGGCAGCACACTGGCATATGCCAATTCTGTCTGGGTACTTGTTGATACACGAACAGGCAGACCGGTGAAGGTGCCTCAGGAGTTTGCGGATACATACGGTCTTGAGCCGCAGCTTGAGATGGAGTGTGCAAAGCGCAAGCTTCATATTCCTGATGATATGGAGAAAAAGGGTGAGATTGAGGTTCCTCAGTTTTTTATAGACAGCAACCATCATATGAACAATGAGAAGTATGTTATGCTGGCGCAGCAGCTTCTGCCGAATGATTTTGAGATATCTGAGCTTCGTGTGGAGTACAGAAAAGAAGCAAAGCTTGGTGATACAGTTATATCATACGTGAAGTACACATCAAAGAGTGTGACAGTGGTGCTTGCGGATACGGATAAAAAACCGTATTCGGTGGTGGAGTTTTTGAGTAAGCCGGTACCGGGAAAATAATTATAATTCCATTATTTAACAACGATACAGTTTTGATACAGAAAGGACGGAAAAACATGAGATTAGGAGAATATCAGGAGCTTGTATGTGTAAAGAAGGTTGATTTTGGCATATATCTGTCAACATCTTCGGCTTCGGAGGAAAGGGTACTGCTTCCGGCAAAGCAGATTCCGGATGGAGTAAAGCAGGGGGATAAGCTTAAGGTCTTTGTATACAAGGACTCTAACGACAGACTTATTGCTACGACAAACGAGCCAAAGCTGACACTTGGAGGTTTAGCAGTGCTTACTGTCAAGGAGGTGACTAAAATAGGGGCGTTCCTTGACTGGGGGCTTGAAAAGGACCTGTTTCTTCCTTACAAGGAGATGGTCAGAAAGGTCAGCGCCGGAGATGAGATACTTGTTACATTATACATAGATAAAAGCCAGAGGCTTTGCGCTACCACAAAGGGTATTTACCATATGCTGAGCACCGATTCGCCATACAAAAAGGACGATATGGTTTCAGGCCGAGTGTATGATTTTAGCGACAATTTCGGTACATTTATCGCTGTGGATGACAAATATTCAGCCAAGATACCGGTTTTTGAGAATGCCGCTTATCTGAAGCTTGGAGATGTGATAGAGGCAAAGGTCACTGATGTCAAGGCGGATGGCAAGCTGGACCTGACAATGAGGGAAAAGGCATATATTCAGATGGATTCCGACGCTGAAAAGCTCCTTGAACTGCTTGATTCATACGCAGGGGTGCTTCCGTTTTCGGAAAAGGCAAGCCCGGAGGTAATCAAGAGAGAAACAGGACTTAGCAAAAATGCATTCAAGCGTGCAGTTGGTCATTTATATAAGGAAAGAAAGATTGATCTCACAGATGGCAAAATCCGTCTTAAGAAATAACAGTCTTTTTAATAAATTTTAACAGGAAAGAAGGACAATAACATGAAAAACGTTATCAGTACAGACAAGGCACCGGCAGCAATCGGACCATATTCACAGGCTATCGAGGTAAATGGTATGGTATATACTTCCGGAGTGATACCGGTAGTTCCGGAGACCGGTGAGATTCCTGAGGGCTCACAGGCACAGGCAAAGCAGGCATTTACAAATCTGTCACATCTGCTTGAGGCAGCAGGAACAAGCATGGATAATGTGGTAAAGACTACAGTTTTCATCAAGGAGATGAATGACTTCGGTGCAATAAATGAGGTATATGCCACATTTTTTAACGGAGCATACCCTGCAAGAAGCTGTGTTGAGGTTGCAAGGCTTCCAAAGGATGTAATGCTTGAGGTTGAGGCTATTGCTGTAAAATAAAATTATTACATAAGTATTTCATGCGACATAAGTCCTATTCGTTGGAAAAAGTCAAGATTTTCTTAAGAATTCTCTAAGAAAACGTTGACATATATATGTTACTTTGCTATAATGACAAAGTAATATTTGTAACAAATTCGTAATAACTGTTACAAATTCATACAACGGAGGGTAAAATGAAAGTAAATTATGTGAAACTCACAGCCGGGGTACTTACAGGTTTTATGGCTCTGTCCTCAGTGCCATATGCAGTATATGCGGCTGGACCTACTGCAGGAGTAGCTAGTTATACATCAGATATTGTTAGTACATCAAACACTCTTACAGCCGGTGTTACATCTATGTTGACAGATGTAATGTTAAAAGGTGATGAGACATCAGAGACTGCAACAGATGTTGCGACAACAGATGTCGAGCCGGTTAAATCAGCATATGCTGATACAGCAGTTGCACAGGTTAGCGACAGCGTTAATATACGTGCGAGTGCAGATGAAAACAGCGAGTCTCTTGGAAAGCTCTATAACAATGGAATTGGAACAGTACTTGAGACAACCGATAACGGATGGTACAAAATCCAGTCCGGTTCAGTAACAGGATATGTAAAAGGCGATTATGTTGTAGTTGGTGACGATGCACTTGTACAGAGCGCAGGACGTCGCGTGGCAACAGTCAATACTGAGACACTCAAGGTCAGAACAACAGCATCTACTGATGCAGAAGTACTTGGTCTCGTGTCCGGAGAGGATGATCTCACAGTTGTGGATGAGTCAACAGCTGGATGGGTAGGTGTATCTACAGCAGACGGTACCGGATATGTATCTACAGATTATGTGACACTCGATACAGAGTTCACTTATGCTGAGTCTAAGGAAGAGGAAGCAGCAAGACTTGCCAAGGAAGAGGCAGAGCGTAAGGCGGCTGAGGAAGCAGCCAGAAAGGCTGAAGAGAAAGCTAGAAAGGCTGAGGAAGCAAAAGCAGCCAAGGCAGCAGCAAAGAAGTCATCTAAGTCTTCAAGCAAATCATCAAGCAGTTCTTCATCAGAGAAGAGCTATAGCGCACCAAGTGGTTCAAACGGACAGGCTGTTGTTAATTATGCATCACAGTTCGTTGGCAATCCTTATGTTTACGGTGGCTCAAGTCTTACAAACGGAACAGATTGTTCAGGATTTGTAATGTCAGTTTATGCACAGTTTGGCATCAGCTTACCACACAGCTCATCAGCAATGAGAAGCGTTGGATACGGTGTGAGCACAAGCGATATGCAGCCTGGAGATATCATCTGCTATAGCGGACATGTTGCTATCTACTGTGGTGGAAACACTATTGTACATGCAAGCAATCCATCAGACGGTATCAAATATACATCACCGGCTAACTACAAATCAATCATTGCAGTTAGAAGAATTTTCTAATAAATTCATGCCGGATAGGTAAATATGAATCTATAAAGACCTTCATCTCATCGAGATGGAGGTCTTTTTTACATATAGAAAATTTATTTTTGTTTATGATATTTGAAATAAGTAGCCTGTATGATATGCATATATGTTTAAAAACGGGACTAATTTAAACAGAATGGAAAACAGGGCTGTCAAGCGTAATTTTTATCACATATATCAAAATAGCAACATGCACAAAAAAGTTGATATGCTAAACCAGGTAAATTCGGATTGGGGATAAATGTGGATAACTATCAACAAAAGTAAACCTCAAAGTGCCCTAAAAATGAGTTATGCACGGAGTTATGCACATTATCCACATTTTTGAATGTGAGCAAAAGAACAACTGTTTTGTAAAGTTCTGATAAAGTTGCACTAAATTAGTAATATTTCGGAAATAATATTGACATTTTAATTGTAAATAATATGATTAAAATGCTTTATAATTGTCGGACAACTTGAAAAGTGTTGATTATGTAAGTTAATTTTGTTATACTTAAAATTATGATTAAAAAGATAGATATTGCAGGGCTACAACTTGATAACTATACAGTACGCGAGATGCTCATGAGAGTCGACAGGCGTATTTCAGAGAAGATACTCACTACAATAGAGGAAGTGAATATGGATACGCTGGCATTGGCGGAGTCTGATGAAGAGGTGAAGCAGGCGCTGGAGGCATGCGATTATACTGTCATTGCGGATGAAGGCATACTAAGGGCGGCATCGGCAGATACCTTGCAGCGTCGGCATGAGATAGAAGATCATGACTTCTTTTATGAGCTTTTTAAGCGGCTTGAGAGAAATGATAAAAAAATCTTTGTGATTGCAGAGTCGCAGAAAGCTGTTGATGAGGCTGAGGAATTTCTGCTTGGATTATTTGACAGAGCGCGAATATCCGGCAAGGGTGTTCTTGATGACTCACCGGGATGCAGCGAAAATCTTGTCAATGAAATTAACATCGTTTCACCTGATGCGATTGCATCATTTCTTCCGTCTCCGTCACAGGAGAAGTTCCTTTTACACAACAGGGAAAAGCTGTTGATGAACCTCTGGTACGGAATCGGAAATAATAAGTTCATGGGGAAAAAGCATGGATTTATTGGAAAAATAAGAAAAATGCTTGATGTGAAGCACCTTACGCATCTTATCAACACCTATGAACATAGACAAAACAGTTCAATATAGTTAATTCTTATAACAATAAAAGAAAAAATAAGAGGAAATGTGTAAAAATTGTACATTTACCTCTTTATTTTTTTGTGCGAATGTATTAAAATAATAGCAAGTATTTATGCAATTAGTTATAAAGTGACTGTGAGGGCAATGTACAGTTACAAAAAAGGGGAGAAGGAGAACGATTTATGATTTCCAATCAGATACTTCAAAATACAATTGATGGCCTTAAAGGAATTACGAGAACCGATCTTTGTGTGATAGATGTTGAGGGCAAGATTCTTGCAGCTACGTTTCCGAATGCAGAGGCGTTTATAGAGCCGGCACAGGCCTTTGTTGCATCACCGGCAGACAGTCAGGTGATTAATGGATGCCAGTTTTTCAAAGTCTTTGATGATCACCAGCTGGAATATGTGCTTTTAGCTTATGGTGACAGCGAGGATGTCTACATGATAGGCAAGATTGCAAGCTTCCAGATCCAGAATCTTCTGGTTGCGTACAAGGAGCGATTTGACAAGGATAATTTTATAAAGAATCTGCTTTTGGATAATCTCCTTCTGGTTGATATATATAATCGCGCGAAGAAGCTTCATATTGATATTGAAGTGCGACGTGTAGTATTTATTGTTGAGACAAACAGGGAGAAGGACGGCAATGAGCTTGAGAAGATCAGAAGTCTTTTCGGCGGCAAATCAAAGGATTTTGTTACAGCTGTTGACGAGAAGAATATAATAGTAGTGAAGGAACTGGCAGAAAACGAGACCTATGATGATCTCAGAAAGACAGCCGAGGTGATTTTGAATCTGTTCAGATCCGAAGCGGATGGGGTACATATTGCATATGGTACTGTTATCAATGAGTTGAAAGAGGTGTCGCGCTCATATAAGGAGGCCAGAATGGCTCTCGATGTCGGAAAAATCTTTTTCGAGGAGAGGAATATTATAGCATATTCCCAGCTTGGAATAGGTCGTCTGATATATCAGCTCCCGATTCCTCTATGCAAGATGTTTATCAAAGAGATATTTGATGGCAAATCCCCTGACGATTTTGATGAAGAAATATTATCTACTATAAATAAGTTCTTTGAGAATAGCCTGAATGTATCTGAGACTTCAAGACAGCTCTACATTCACAGAAATACTCTTGTATATAGATTGGACAAGCTTCAGAAAAGTACAGGACTCGACCTTAGAGTGTTCGAGGATGCCATCACATTTAAGATTGCCCTTATGGTAGTCAAATATATGAAATATATGGAATCAATGGACTATTAAGGAGAAAGTAATGATTAAACTTGAACATGTCAGTAAGGCATATTCTGCAGGTATACCTGCTCTCAATGATGTCAATCTCGAGATTGATGATGGAGAGTTTGTTTTCGTATGCGGAGATAGCGGATCCGGCAAATCCACTTTGATTAAGCTTCTTTTAAAGGAGCTTGATCCTACAGACGGAACGATTACTGTTGACGGAAGGAATCTGACGCGCATTCGCCACAAGCAGGTTCCTAAATACAGAAGAAATGTTGGAGTCGTTTTCCAGGACTTCAGATTATTAAAAGATAGAAATGTTTATGAAAATGTAGCTTTTGCACTCAAGGTTATCGGTGCATCCACAGCTGTTATTAAGAAAAAGGTGCCACAGATGCTTTCTATGGTAGGGCTTGCTGCAAAGTACAAGTCAAAGCCGAGAGAGCTTTCGGGAGGAGAGCAGCAGAGAGTAGCTATTGCAAGAGCTCTTGTCAATGAGCCGAGCATGCTGCTTGCTGACGAGCCGACGGGTAATCTGGACAATAACAATGCGTGGGAGATTATGAAACTGCTTGAGGAAATCAACGAGAAAGGCACAACTGTTATCGTTGTAACTCACAATCTTGAGATTGTTAAGGTTATGAAAAAACGTGTTATCACTATAAAGAAAGGTCTTGTTGTATCTGACAGCAAGGATGGTGATAGTGATGAGGATTAATACGTTTTTTTATTCAATCAAGCAGGGATTTAAGAATATATTCAGAAACAAGATGTTTTCACTGGCATCCATAGCGACAATGGCAGCCTGTATTTTTATGTTTGGTCTGTTTTATATAGTTGTGACTAACTTCTCAAGCATGGTTAAGACAGCTGAGGAGGGTGTTGCTGTCACAGTGTTCTTTAATGAGGGCACTACAGAGGATGTAATAAAAGCGGACAAGGCTCAGATAGAAAAGAGGGCTGAGGTTGGCAAGGTGGATTATCAGTCAGCGGCCGATGCATGGAGTGATTATCAGAAGGAGTATTTTGAGGGTTACGATGATGCTGCCGCTTCATTTGGTGATGATAACCCTCTCAGTAATTCAGCAAATCTGCAGGTTTATTTGAATGATGTCTCTATGCAGCAGACTCTTGTCAACTATATCAAGGGGCTGGAGGGCGTCAGAAAGGTAAACCAGTCGCAGGATGTGGCTAATACACTGACCGATTTAAATAAGCTTATCAGCTATGTATCGGGAGGTATTATTCTGATTCTTCTGTGTGTTGCGATTTTCCTTATAAGCAACACAGTTACTACGGGTATTGCGGTCAGACGAGAGGAAATAGCTATCATGAAGCTTATTGGAGCGACTGATTTTCTGGTCAGGTCTCCGTTTGTGGTAGAAGGTATTCTCATTGGACTGATAGGATCAGCGATTCCTCTGGGATTGCTTAGTGTCATATATGGAAAGATTTGTGCATATATTGCTAATAAGTTTAGTTTTATAGGAAATATGATGACATTTATCCCGACAAAGGAGATTTTCTCTACACTTGTACCGGTAGCGCTTATACTGGGCGTTGGAATTGGCTTTTTGGGAAGCCGATTCACAATTCGGAAACATTTAAGAGTATAATAATAATTATGACGGCCTGGCTCCGATCGGAGACAGGCTGTTTTAAGTTCATATCATAATATAGAGAGGACAGGACTGAAATGGATAATTCAAACAACAACGGCTTAGAATACGATGATAATTCAGATATGAGCGATAAAAAGCCTCATAGAAAGGGATTTAGAAATGGGTTCGGTGTCGGGATTGCTACAGGTATAGTGACCACCATTGTGCTTGGATTGATTGTGCTCTTTGCATACACAATGATTACAGGCAGGAGCGTGCATACCGTTGCAAAAAGCGCAGATGTGCTTGACGACAAGACCGTGCAGAAAATCGATGAGCTTGCGAACTACATAGACGAGTACTACTATGAGGATTACGATAAGGATGATTTGGAAAACGGTCTGCTGCATGGTGTGATGGAGGGGCTAAATGATCCTTATTCGGTTTATTATACCGCAGATGAGTATAAGGAACTGCAAATCAGCACGACAGGCACTTATTATGGTATCGGGGCTGCGTTAAAGCAGGACCCGAACACAAAGCAGGTGACAGTTTCGAAGGTATACAGTGGTACACCTTCTGAGGAAGCGGGACTTAAAAAGGATGACGAAATAGTCTCTGTTGATGGTGTCGAGGCAACATCCGAGGATCTCACAAAGCTTGTTGCCAAAATCAGAGGTAAGGAGGGCACTAAGGTTACGCTTGAAATCAGGCGTGGCGAGGAGGCTGATCCATTTACCGTTGAGGTGGAGCGTAAAAATGTTGAGCTGCCATCAGTGGACAGCAAGCTGCTTGACAATGGAGTGGGATATATCCAGGTCAGCGAGTTTCAGACAAACACGGCAAGTCAGTTTGAGGATGCACTTGACGGACTTACAAATCAGGGTATGAAGGGCCTTATAGTGGATTTGCGTGCTAATCCGGGAGGACTACTTACCGCAGTGACAGAAATGGTTGACAGACTGCTTCCGGCAGAAACAGTTGGCAAGCTTCCGGCAGGAACCGTCGTGTATACAAAGGATAAAAACGGAAATGTTCAGACCTTTGGTGATGACGATGGCAAACAGATTGACTGTCCTATCGTAGTGCTTGTCGATGAAAACAGCGCAAGTGCATCTGAAATTTTTGCAGGAGCCATGAAGGATTACAATGAGGATGGTTATATTGATGCTACACTTGTAGGCAAAAAGACCTTTGGAAAAGGAATTGTACAGACTATTTACAATCTTTCCGATGGCGACGCTGTAAAGATTACCACATCGAAGTACTACACACCAAACGGTCACAATATCCACAAAAAGGGTATCGAGCCTGATGTAGAGGTGGACTACGAATATACAGGAGATACAAATGCAGACTACGACATGCAGTATGATGTACAGCTTCAGAAAGCGATTGAGGTGATGAATGAAAAGCTTAAATAAGATTGCATGCTTTCTCATGCTGTGCTGGATGGTAGTCATCTTTATGTTTTCGGCGGAGCCTGATACAGAATCGTCTGAGCTCAGCGGCAGCGTCAGCTATCGCATAGTTTCTGTGGTCAATACCATTACCGCAAGCCACTGGGATGAGAAGGAGCTGCTCGATAAGGCAGAGCTTATAGACTATCCGGTTAGAAAATGTGCCCACATGAGTGAGTATGCCATTCTAACATTGCTTGGCTTTTTGACATTTTCGTTCTTGCATGGCAGAAGAAGATTTTTGATTCCGATAGGCGTGACCTTCCTATATGCCTGCACAGATGAATTTCACCAGCTGTTCGTGCCCGGCCGGGCCGGCAGATTCACGGACGTAGCGATTGATACCGTAGGCGGTATCATTATGCTTCTATTTATTGCGCTTGTTACACATGTGGCGCGTAAGAAGCATACAGCAGGCACTGTGAAACCGAAAATATGAAAACATGAAGACACGAAGATAAGTGGGCTGTAATTGTTGCCAGTCACAACACTGTTAGGTGAGACCCGCAACAGACATGATAATAAGCTTGATGATAAGCATGATTATAAGTGCCAAATTTAGTTGCAGTTTTCTAATATAATCGGTATAATAAAGGTATTGACGCTGGCCGAAAAAACATGGCAGATAACATATTCTTTTAAATATGTGCCACAACCAGCTTCCCGCCCCGTAAACCCAGGTTTACGGCCGGCACACAGCATGTTCCGAAGAAAAATATGAACTGCCACGGGGTTCCATTAAAAATATAAATGAAACAAAGTGAAAATAAAAAATCACTATCCGAAAAAATCCCGTGGCTGACTTCATATTTTTCAGAGGAATATACTATGTGACAGCCGCACCCCACAACCTTAATGCGGGAAGCGTAGTTAGAGCTACAAAGCGTCTAAAATGTATAGAAAGAGGTGATTCTGTGGTAGAGTTGGATAATTTCAAGTCCACGCTCCAAGGCTACAAAGCCCCACTACAGGAAGTGAGGGATTCACTTTGACCTGGCTAATAAAGAAGAAAAAATCCAGGAATTAGAGCGAGAAATGGAAGCTCCTGACTTCTGGGATGACCCGGAGAAGTCACAGAGCAAGATGAAAGAGCTTAAGAGTATGAAAGATGATGTAGCTACATACGCAAAGCTCAAGGAACAGTACGAAGATATAGAGACGATGATTGAGATGGGCTATGAGGAGAACGATGAGTCACTCATACCCGAGATACAGCAGATGCTTGATGATTTTGAGAGCACATATGACGGTATCAGAATGAAGACTCTTTTGTCGGGAGAATATGATAAATGCAATGCGATTCTAAGGCTCAATGCAGGTGCAGGTGGTACCGAGTCGTGTGACTGGGCGGCCATGCTGTTTCGTATGTACTCGAAGTGGGCTGATAAAAAGGGCTTTACCCTTGAGGTACTCGATTCGCTTGATGGCGATGAAGCCGGTATCAAGTCCATTACCTTCCAGGTAAACGGAGAGAATGCATATGGGTATCTAAAGTCTGAAAAGGGTGTACACAGGCTTGTTCGTATTTCGCCGTTTAATGCGGCGGGAAAAAGGCAGACCTCATTCGTATCATGTGATGTCATGCCGGATATTGAGGAGAATCTCGATATTGAGGTGAAGGACGAGGATATCAGAATTGATACCTACCGCTCAAGTGGAGCAGGAGGACAGCATATCAATAAAACCTCGTCAGCTATCCGTATCACACATTTTCCATCAGGGATCGTGGTACAGTGTCAGAATGAGCGTTCACAGCATATGAACAAGGACAAAGCCATGCAGATGTTAAAGGCAAAGCTGTATCTTTTAAAGCAGGAAGAGAATGCTGCAAAGGAGGCGGGCATCAGAGGCGAGGTCAAGGAAATTGGCTGGGGAAGCCAGATACGTTCGTATGTGCTTCAGCCTTACACCATGGTCAAGGATCACAGGACAGATGTGGAGACCGGTAATGCGGATGCAGTGCTCGATGGCAATATAGATATATTTATCAATGGTTATCTGAAGTGGCTTGCAACACGTTCGGATTAAGGAGGCAAATGTGGGTTTAGTTATAGCTGTGGCGATATTAGCAGTTCTGACAGCTGCCGGAGTGACCGTTTACATTAAAGTCAGACGGTTGTCTGAAAGTCTTCTTGGTACACCTGATGTCACAGAGGGCATCAATCGTATCAGGGAGAATGTCTCTACGACTCCCAAGTCGGTTTCAGGCATGACGCGCCTTATGGAGCCACAGATAAAAAGGGATTTTCCAGAGTTTGTCTGGGAACAGTTTAAGAGAATGTCAGAAAGAGTGCTTGTGTCAGCACTTTGTGCAATCACGACTGAGGATATTTACAAGCTGGACCGTGAGGCTTCTGATGAGGTAAGACAGCAGGTGCTGGTGCGTATAGACAGCAATGAAGCGGCTGGTTTTACAGAGCATTTTGACGAGATCAGGGTGCATCAGACTGAAATCTCAAACTATGTGAAAAGAGATGGAAGGTGCGTCATCAGTATACAGAGTGCGGTTGAGTATTTTTACTACAAGACTGCCTCAGGAAAGCTTATCAGTGGTGATAAAGAGTATAAAAAGCAGACCAGATACAATATGGAGCTTGTATACATACAGGATATAGATATGCTGGATAATGCAGGGATAGGCAGTGCAGTTGGCACTACATGTCCGAATTGCGGCGCTCCGGTCAGAAGTCTTGGAGCAAAGAAATGTGAATATTGTGGCTCATATGTTGAGCCTGTCAATATAAAAGTATGGAAGCTGCAGAGCTTTCATGAAGTTGATTACAACCATATCTAAGGAGGAAGAAAATGGGAATTATTAAGGCAGTAAAACAGGCAATTGGAGGCGGCTTTGCAGATACATGGCAGGAGGTTATTGAGCCGGATAATATAGGCGACCAGACAGTCTATGCCAGGGGTGTGCTGGTAAACAGGGGGCAGAATAAAAAAGGCTCTGACGATATTGTTTCAAACGGCTCTATCATTCATGTATATGACAATCAGTTTATGATACTTGTTGATGGTGGCAAGATTGTGGATTACACAGCTGAGCCGGGCTACTACAAGGTGAGCAATTCATCTATGCCATCACTTTTCAACGGACAGTTTGGGGATTCTTTAAAGGAAACCTTTGACCGTGTGAGATTTGGTGGACAGACACCACAGTCACAGAAGGTTTATTATATCAACCTTCAGGAAATCAAGGGAATCAAGTTTGGTACGAGAAATCCTATAAACTACTATGATACATTTTATAATGCGGAGCTTTTCCTTCGTGCCCATGGTACATATTCCATCAAAATTGTGAATCCGCTTCAGTTTTATGCAGAGGCTATTCCAAAGAATATGGATCATGTGGAGATTACTGATATCAATGAGCAGTATCTGTCAGAGTTTTTAGAGGCATTACAGTCTGCCATCAACCAGATGTCAGCGGATGGTACAAGAATTTCATTCGTCACAAGCAAGGCATCTGAGCTTGGAAGATATATGGCCAAGTGTCTCGATGAAAGCTGGAATCAGATGCGTGGTATGGAGGTACAAAGTGTTGGTATCGCCAGCCTTTCATATGATGAGAAGTCTCAGGAGCTCATTAACACAAGAAACGAGGGCGCAATGCTCTCAGATCCATCTATTGCACAGGGATATATGGTCAAAAATATGTCAGAGGGTGTCAAGAACGCAGGCAGCAACAGTGGTGGAGCTATGCAGGGCTTCATGGGTGTCGGCATGGGAATGAGCACCATGGGTAATATGATGAATGGTTTTACACAGATGGCACAAAATAACCGGTCAGCCGGAATGAATGCGCCGGGAAATGGTGCAGCAGGTATGGCAGCAGGAGTGGCTTCAGGTGCCACACAGCAGGAGGATGCGTCAGGCTGGACATGTGAGTGCGGACAGAAAAACACAGGTAAATTCTGCAGTAATTGCGGCAAGCCTATGCCACAGGAGATTACAGAGTGGACATGTGAGTGTGGACAGAAAAATACAGGTAAATTCTGCACAAACTGTGGCAAGCCATTACCTGTAAACACAGAGTGGACATGTGAGTGTGGACAAAAAAATACAGGTAAATTCTGCAGTAATTGTGGAAAACCAAGAGCATAAGATGTTGCAAAGCTGTAATCTTTGTGTTAAAATCTTTGAGTCAAGGACAAATGTCGGTGTGTGACAAACACACACCGGCCATTTTGGAGGTAACTAAATGGCGGAGAAATCAAACTACTTCGTTTTACGGGCAAAGGCTGTACCGGAGGTGCTGCTTAAAGTAGTTGAGGCAAAGAGACTGCTGGATTCGGGCAAGCTTGAATCTGTGCAGGAGGCAACAGATGCTGTTGGCATAAGCAGAAGCTCATTTTACAAATATAAGGATGATATTTTTCCTTTTTATGAGGGGCGTAAAGGAAAGACAGTGAATCTTGTCATTCAGATGGATGACGAGCAGGGCATACTTTCCGTTGTGCTTAAGTCGGTAGCCGATGCGAAAGCAAATATTCTTACCATACACCAAAGTGTACCGGTAAATGGTATTGCGTCACTCACGTTATCTGTGGATGTATTTCCGGAGTCGGATGATGTGGATGATATGGCAAAGCAGATTGAGTCCTTAAAGGGCATACATTACGTAAAAATTTTAGCCAGGGAGTAACAAAAAGATGAAGATTGCAGTTATGGGTTACGGCACAATTGGATCAGGTGTCGTAGAAGTATTAGAAATCAACAAGGAAAAAATCGCAAAGAGAGCAGGAGAGCCAATCGAGGTCAAGTATGTGCTTGATTTAAGAGAGTTCCCGGGTACACCTATCGAGAACAAAATAGTTCATGATTATAAGGTTATTGCAGAGGACCCTGAGATCGGTATAGTTGTAGAGACAATGGGAGGAGTTGAGCCTGCATTTACATTCGTAAAGGCAATGCTTGAGGCAGGAAAACAGGTAGCAACATCAAACAAGAACCTTGTTGCCGCAAAGGGTGCTGAGCTCATCAAGGTTGCCAGGGATCATGGAGTGAACTTCCAGTTTGAGGCCAGTGTTGGTGGCGGAATCCCTATTATCAGACCACTCAACAAGTGTCTCACAGCAGACGAGATTGAGGAAATCACAGGTATCTTAAACGGAACAACCAACTACATGCTTACAAAGATGACAGAGGAAGGTGCAGACTTTGATGAGGTATTAAAGGATGCTCAGGATAAGGGCTATGCAGAGAAGGATCCTACAGCCGACATAGAGGGACATGATCCATGCAGAAAGATAGCCATTCTCACATCGCTTGTTGCAGGACAGCAGGTGGATTTCGAGGATATCCACTGTGAGGGTATCACAAAGATTACACCTGAGGATATTAAGTATGCAAAGGCAATGCACCGTGCAATCAAGCTTCTTGCTTCAAGCCGCAAGGTGGGTGACAGCTATACCTGTCTCGTTGCACCATATATGATAGATGACACACATCCGCTCTCAGGAGTAAATGGAGTGTTCAATGGCGTATTTTTACGTGGAAATGTGCTGGGAGATGCTATGTTCTACGGCAGTGGAGCAGGAAAGCTTCCAACAGCAAGTGCTGTAGTGGCAGATGTTGTAGATATGACAAAGCATCAGAACACAAATATTTATATCGACTGGAAGCCTGAGAAGCTCACACTTGTAAGCTATGATGACAGTGTAAACAGCTTCTTTGTGAGAACTGACTCACCAAAGAGCGAGGTTGAGGCTGTATTTGGACATGTAGACTACATTGAGGATGTGGTTGACGGCGAGTATGCATTCACAACAGGCGACATGACAGAGAAGGATTTTGCCGACAAGGCATCAAAGATAAACGTTATCAACAGAATCAGATTATAAAGGACAAAAATATGGTAAAAGGCTTATACACCGCTCACACCGGTATGGTTAATGAGATGAAGCGCATGGATGTTCTTGCGAACAACCTGGCCAATTCCGATACCTATGGATTTAAAAAAGAGGGAACCACCTCGCATTCATTTAAAAATGAACTTGCTATAAAGATAAAGGATACATCAAACTACGGACTGCACAAAAATCTGGGCAGCATGACATACGGAGTGCATCTCGGTGAGACATATACCGACTGGGATGAGGGCAGCTTTAAGGTGACTGACAATCCTACAGACTTGGCTATCGGTGGAAAAGGCTTTTTTGCCGTTGCATTTACTGACAAATCCGGTCAGACAAGTGTAAAGTATACCAGAGACGGTGCTTTCAAGGTCAATGCTGACGGTTATCTGGTCACAGCAGACGGAGACCATGTGCTCAATGCGACAGGTGCATTGAGTGGAGATGGCGGTGAGGCAAACTGGGTAAAGGTAGACCCGAATGAGAAGTTTTCGGTAAACTCACTTGGATATATCACACAGAACAATCAGTTAGTTGGCACAATAGGCGTTGTCGATGTGGATAATTATGACTATATTGAAAAATATGGTGAAAATCTCTACAATCTGACGGCCGGGGGTAATATTATAGCTTCCGATGCCGAAATAGAACAGGGAGCCTTAGAAACTTCAAATGTCAATGTGGTCAATGAGATGGTCAATATGATTACGATACAGCGTGCATATGAAGCCGGACAGAAGGTTATTACATCTATTGATGAGACATTAGACAAGGCTGTCAACAATGTAGGAAGAGTATAAGGAGATATGCCATATGATGAGGGCGCTTTACACAGCCGCAACAGGTATGCGTGCTGAACAGACAAATGTAGATACAATTGCAAACAATCTTTCCAATGTCAATACGACAGGCTTTAAGGGTCAGAGGACAGAGTTTAAGTCTCTTTTATATCAGACGATACAGACCCGTTCTACATCCGGAAATGGTGATGCAAAGCCGGTAGGAGCGCAAGTGGGGCTTGGTACCCGTGTGGCTGCAACCACATCCACTTATACTCAGGGGCCGCTCAATTCTACGGAGAGGCCTACTGATTTTGCTTTGGAGGGCGATGGCTTTTTTGCAGTGAGAGGTACTGACAATCAGACCTATTACACGAGAAACGGTGCCTTCACATGGAGCCAGTATGGAAACGGTCAGACTATACTTACTGATTCACAGGGCAATCCTGTCATGGATACAAACGGTAATATCATAGCTGTGCCGGCAGGTGTGTCTGCTGAGAAGATGAGCTTTGGAGAGGATGGCGCGGTAGGTTATATGACTGCACAGGGCAATTATATTAATCTGAATCAGCGAATTGCTGTGTATCAGTTCAATAATCCGTCAGGTCTTGAAAAACAGTCAGGGAGCCTGCTTGCAGCAACAGCCAATTCGGGCAATCCGATGCTTGAAGCTGCAAACCCTGCTCTGAAAAGCAGCAAGGTTGTGACAGGATATCTTGAGGGCTCAAATGTGCAGGTAGCAGACGAGATGGTTAACCTCATTGTGGCACAGCGTGCCTACGAGCTCAATTCAAAGGCCATCACAACAGCGGATTCGATGCTTGAGACAGCAAATAATTTGAGGAGATAGTAGCATATGGATATAAGCGCAGTATCAACACTTGCAAACTCAAATAATACGTCTGCAGTGGCAGACAAGCTTAAAAATAATGTGAAAAATCTGTCATCAGACTCTACAGAGGACGAGCTCAAGAGCACACTTAAGGATTTTGAGTCTTATTTCGTGGAGCAGGTCATAAAGGAAATGAAGGATTCCATGACACTAAAGAGTGATGATGAGGATTCCTCTATGTCGCAGTACAAGGATATGTTCATGGACACTGTCATAGAGCAGATGAGTGATACGATAGTGGAGAAGTCCGGAGAGAACATCACACAGCAGCTTTATGAGCAGATGAAGCGCAATTACAATATATCATAATAATTGATAATAAAAAGCCGGTTCGGCATGCTTGCATGTGGTTACCGGCTTTTTTAGTGCAAACTTAGTAATTGCAGATACGCATGCTCTAGGGTATAATATTAAAAAAATAAAACTATTCAGAACCACAATAAAAACACACAGATACGGAGAAATTCAATTGGAAACCGAAACAGTCACAGGATACGTTGATCATATAATATACAGAAATGCAGAAAACGGGTATACGGTACTTGTTCTTGTAGTGAACGAGGAGGAGCTCACATGTGTGGGTACTTTTTCGGACATTGCTGAGGGTGAAAATATAGAGGCTCACGGTGAGTATACAGAGCATGCCACCTATGGCAGACAGTTTAAGGTAGTAAGCTTTGAAGAGAAGGAGCCGGAGGATGAGATGGCTATTGAGAGGTATCTGGGCTCAGGAGCCATACATGGTATAGGACTTGCGCTCGCAGCACGTATTGTCAGGCGATTCAAGAAGGATACCTTCCGCATCATAGAGGAAGAGCCGGAGAGGCTTGCTGAGGTAAAGGGCATCAGCCAGAGAAAGGCTATGGAGATTGCGGACCAGGTCAATGCAAAAAGAGACTTAAGGGAAGCCATGATTTTTTTGCAGCAGTACGGCATCAATATGAATCTGGCTGTGAAGATATATAATAAGTATGGCGGAGAGATATACAGCGTGCTCAAGGAAAATCCATATCGCATGGCGGATGATATCGACGGAGTTGGCTTTAAAACTGCAGATGAGATAGCGGCGCGGGTTGGCATCAAGACTGATTCTGATTTTAGAATAAAAAGCGGTATACAGTATGTTTTGCAGCAGGCTGCCATGGACGGACATACATATCTGCCGATGGAGGAGCTTACGAGGCGTGCTGTATATCTGCTCGGAGTGGAAAGCTCGCAGGTTGAGGCACATTACATGAATCTGGCCATGGACAGGAAGATTGTCATGCAGTTAAAGGATGATATAACCCAGATTTATGCTAACACCTTTTATTATATGGAGGCAAACACGGCAGCCATGCTAAAGCAGCTTGATGTGACGTATGATGTGCCGGATATCGAGATAGAGGCTGCAATCAGAAATATAGAGAAAAAGACAGAGATGGAGCTCGATGAGCACCAGGCTGAGGCGGTGAAGGAAGCAGTCAGAAATGGCCTTTTAGTCATTACAGGAGGACCCGGAACAGGAAAAACCACCACTATCAATACTATTATCAAGTATTTTGAGCTGGAGGGCATGGATATTTTTCTGGCTGCACCGACAGGCCGTGCGGCAAAACGCATGAGTGAGACGACAGGCTACGAGGCGCGCACAATCCACCGTATGCTTGAGTTAAACGGCGGCATGGACACAGGAAGCGCAGCTGGCTTTGAGAGAAACGAAAGGAATCCGCTCGAGACGGCTGTAATTATCATAGATGAGATGTCGATGGTTGATATATCACTCATGTACTCATTGCTAAAGGCGGTTGTGGCAGGTACGAGACTCATACTTGTAGGAGATGTGAACCAGCTTCCGAGCGTGGGACCGGGCAGCGTGCTAAAGGATATTATTGATTCAGGTGCCTTCCACACGGTAAAGCTTACAAAGATTTTTCGTCAGGCGAGCACGAGCGATATTATAGTAAACGCCCACAAGATAAATAATGGAGAAGAGGTATCGTTAGATAATAAGAGCATGGATTTCTTTTTCCTAAAGAGATATGATGCCGACAAGATAATAAATGTTACATTACAGCTGATAAAGCAGAAGCTTCCTAAGTTTGTAAATGCTACAGAGTATGATATACAGGTGCTTACGCCTATGAGAAAGGGGCTTCTCGGAGTGGAACGTCTAAACGGTATATTGCAGGCGTATATGAATCCGGCAGACAAGAGCAAGCGCGAAAAAGAATACAGGGGCACGATTTTCCGCGAGGGCGACAAGGTGATGCAGATAAAGAACAACTATCAGATAGAGTGGGAAATCAGGACAAAATTCGGACTTTGTGTGGATAAGGGCATGGGAATCTTCAATGGAGATACAGGTATCATTGAGGAAATCAACGATTTTGCCGAGACCATGACCATATCATTTGACGAGGGCAGAAAGGTGGAGTATCCGTTTAAGCTTTTGGAGGAGCTTGAACTTGCATACGCGGTCACTATACACAAGTCGCAGGGAAGTGAGTATCCGGCGGTCGTTATACCTCTTTTGAGCGGCCCGAGAATGCTTATGAACAGAAATTTGCTCTATACGGCGGTTACAAGAGCAAAGAAATGTGTTACCATAGTGGGTGACGAACAGACATTTTATGAGATGATACAAAACAATTCACAGCAGAGACGCTATAGCGGGCTTAGAGACAGAATAGTGGAGGAGACTATCTGATGAAAATAAGAAAACTTACAAATGAAGAGATAAAAGGGGCATGTGCCTTTGCGGTAAGTATATACAATATCGCAATCAGAGGCAGCTTCCGGACACAGGACTGCCATCGTTATTTTGATGAATATATGGATGCAGACAGGCTGACGGACGAGGAAAGGACCGGTGTTCTTGTAGTATTTGGTGCGTTTGATAGCAATGTGCTGTGCGGAGTGTGCGGCATGACGAACGAGGGGCATATCACCATGCTGTACGTGCATCCGCAGTATTTAAGACGTGGAATTGGCAAAAAGCTTCTGGAGAGAGTCAGGATATATGCGCGCATGCAGCTTAATCTCATGCAGGTGTCTGTAAATGCAATGCCGGCATACACGGCAGAATACTTCATGCATGTGGGCTTTAAGAGTGCATATCAGGGAGGCTTTTGCAATGGACAAGGCGATATGTACGTTCCTATGACAGCAAAAAGCATATATCAGGTGGAGTATACACCGCGACATATAGCTGATAAGACTTTTATTGCAATTTCAGTTGGCTTTACATGCCTTGTATTTTTTTCAGGACTGATATATGCGGTATGCGCGGGGCTTACTCCGTAACGCTCAGATGCAGTTTTAATGGGCTGCAATAGTTGCCGGTCATACTTTGGTGTGAACAGTAACTAATATTGTATACATAAATATGCATATTTATGTAACAAAAAACAGTTGAAAAATCGGCTGTATTATGATACACTTTTTACAATTTAAGCAGATATACTATGCAACTACACTTTATAAGAAAAAAGAGACGCCCTCTTTTTTTTTGCGCAGACGTAAGGTTAGTTGCAGCTAAGAAGCTTATGGTTACAAAGTATAACACGAAAGGGCAGGGTAAAGATGAAAGCATTTTTAATTCTTGAAGATGGTAATGTATTTACCGGAACCAGCATTGGTTCAACAAGGGAAGTCATTAGTGAGATAGTATTTAACACATCAATGACAGGATATCTGGAGGTACTTACAGATCCTTCCTATGCAGGACAGGCTGTTGTAATGACTTATCCACTTATCGGAAATTATGGAATCACACCGGATATGGAGTCGGAAAGACCATGGCCGGATGGATATATAGTAAGAGAGCTGTCGCGTATGCCAAGTAATTTCCGCTGCGAGGGTACGATACAGGATTTCCTCGAGAAAAACGATATTCCGGGAGTGGCCGGCATTGATACACGTGCGCTTACAAAGATTCTCAGGGAAAAGGGTACTATGAACGGAATGATTACCACAAATGAGAATTACAATCTCGATGAGATTATTCCAAAGCTCAAGGCATATACTACAGGCAATGTGGTTGACAAGGTCACATGCACTGAGAAAAAGGTTTTAAAGGGCCAAGGAAAGAGGGTTGCCCTCATGGATTTCGGTGCCAAAAACAACATCGCCAAATCACTCAATGAAAGAGGCTGTGAAGTTACAATTTACCCTGCACACACAACCGCTGAAGAGATACTTGGTGACAATCCTGACGGAATCATGCTCTCAAACGGACCTGGAGATCCAAAGGAGTGTGTAGATATTATAAAGGAAATAAAGAAGCTTTATGACAGCAATGTGCCGATTTTTGCAATCTGCCTCGGACATCAGCTCATGGCACTTGCAACAGGCGCAGATACACACAAGATGAAGTACGGACACAGAGGTGGAAACCATCCGGTTAAGGATCTTGCAACAGGTCGTGTTTATATTTCTTCCCAGAACCATGGATATGTGGTTGACACAGATAAGCTTGACCCTAATGTGGCTGAGCCTGCATTTATAAATGTCAACGACGGCACTAATGAGGGACTTAAGTATGTGAACAAGAATATCTTCACAGTTCAGTTCCATCCGGAGGCATGCCCTGGACCACAGGATTCAGCATATCTTTTTGACCGCTTTATTAACATGATGGGAGGTAACCAGTAATGCCAAGAAATAATGATATTAAAAAAGTATTAGTTATCGGTTCCGGTCCAATCGTAATCGGACAGGCCGCAGAGTTTGACTATGCAGGAACACAGGCCTGCCGTTCCTTAAAAGAGGAGGGCATTGAGGTATGTCTGGTAAACTCAAACCCGGCAACTATCATGACTGATAAGCAGATTGCGGATCAGGTATATATCGAACCACTTACTCTTGAGTCATTAAAAGAGATTATCATAAAAGAAAAGCCTGACAGCATCCTTCCTACACTCGGTGGACAGGCAGGACTCAATCTCGGCATGGAGCTCGCTGAGTGCGGCTTCCTAGATGAGCAGGGAGTAAAGCTTATCGGAACAACAGCAGAGACCATCTTCAAGGCTGAGGACCGTCAGGCCTTCAAGGATACCATGGAGAAAATCGGTGAACCAATCGCGGCTTCACAGGTTGTAAAGAATATCGAGGACGGTATTGCATTTACCAACAAGATTGGTTACCCTGTAGTTCTTCGTCCTGCATTTACACTCGGCGGTTCCGGCGGTGGAATTGCTCACGATGAGCAGGAGCTTATAGACATACTTTCAAATGGACTTCGTCTGTCACGTGTCGGAGAGGTTCTTGTAGAGAGATGTATCGCAGGATGGAAGGAAATCGAGTACGAGGTAATGCGTGATGCCAACGGCAACTGCATCACCGTATGTAACATGGAAAATATCGACCCGGTCGGTGTGCATACAGGAGATTCAATCGTAGTAGCACCTTCGCAGACACTTGGAGATAAAGAGTATCAGATGCTTCGTACATCAGCGCTCAATATCATCAACGAGCTTCAGATTACAGGAGGCTGTAACGTACAGTATGCCCTCAATCCTGACTCATTCGAGTACTGTGTTATCGAGGTAAACCCACGAGTTTCACGTTCATCAGCACTCGCATCAAAGGCTACAGGATATCCTATCGCCAAGGTTACAGCCAAGATTGCACTCGGCTATCACCTCGATGAGATCAAGAACGCTATCACACAGAAGACATACGCAAGCTTTGAGCCGATGCTTGATTACTGTGTAGTCAAGATTCCAAGACTTCCGTTCGACAAGTTCCTCACAGCAAAGCGTACACTTACCACTCAGATGAAGGCTACAGGAGAGGTAATGAGTATCTGCAACAACTTCGAGGGTGCCCTTATGAAGGCTATCAGATCTCTCGAGCAGCATGTTGATTCACTTATGTCTTATGACTTTACAGGTCTTACAGATGATGAGCTTGAGAAACAGCTTGCAGTTGTTGATGACAGACGTATCTGGGTTATCGCAGAGGCGCTCCGCCGTGGAGTTAAATACGAGCATATTCATGAGATTACTAAGATAGATCTTTGGTTTATCGATAAAATCTCAATACTTGTTGAGATGGAGAACCGTTTAAAGACAGAGGAGCTTACAGTTGATCTGTTAAAAGAGGCAAAGCGTATCGAGTTCCCTGACAATGTTATCTCACAGCTTACAGATATTGATGAGGCTGATATCAAGAAGATGCGTTACGACAACGGCATTGTGGCAGCCTACAAGATGGTTGATACCTGTGCCGCAGAGTTTGAAGCAGAGACACCATACTACTACTCAGTATTCGGCAGTGAGAATGAGGCAGCAGAGACAAATCCGCAGAAAAAGGTGCTTGTACTTGGTTCAGGACCTATCCGTATCGGACAGGGTGTTGAGTTTGATTACTGTTCAGTTCACTGTACATGGGCGTTTGCCAAGGAAGGCTGGGAGACAATCATCGTAAACAACAACCCTGAGACCGTTTCAACTGACTTTGATATTGCTGACAAGCTCTATTTTGAGCCACTCACAGCCGAGGATGTTGAGAGCATCGTTAATATTGAAAAGCCTGACGGAGCTGTTGTACAGTTCGGTGGACAGACCGCCATCAAGCTTACAGAGGCACTTATGAAGATGGGTGTCAAGATACTTGGAACAAAGGCTGAGGATGTAGACGCAGCCGAGGACAGAGAGCTCTTCGACGAGATTCTTCAGAAGACAGGTATCCCAAGAGCAGCAGGTGGTACAGTATTTACAGCTGAGGAGGCAAAGAAGGTAGCAAACGAGATCGGTTACCCTGTACTTGTCCGTCCTTCATACGTGCTTGGCGGACAGGGTATGAAGATTGCATGGAATGATGATGAAATCGAAGAGTTTATCGGCATCATCAACACAATCACACAGGATCATCCAATCCTTGTAGATAAGTACCTTATGGGTAAGGAAATTGAGGTTGATGCAATCTGTGACGGTACAGATATCCTGATTCCGGGTATCATGGAGCACATCGAGCGTACAGGAGTACACTCAGGAGACTCCATCTCAGTTTACCCTGCACATACTATCTCAGAAAAAGCAAAAGAGACTCTGGTTGAGTATACAAAGAGACTTGCACAGGCACTCCATGTTGTTGGTATGATTAATATCCAGTTTATCGATATGGACGACAACATCTATGTTATCGAGGTAAACCCACGTTCTTCAAGAACAGTACCATACATCAGCAAGGTTACAGGTATTCCGATTGTAGACCTTGCAGCAAGAATCATCATGGGTGAGACAATAAAGGGCATGGGCTACACACCTGGACTTGCTCCGACAGCCGATTACATTGCAATCAAGATGCCGGTATTCTCATTCGAGAAGCTGCGTGGCGCTGAGATTTCACTCGGACCTGAGATGAAGTCAACAGGAGAGTGTCTTGGAATCGACAAGACCTTCAATGGTGCGCTTTACAAGGCATTTGAGGGTGCGGGAGTCGAGCTTCCTAAGTACAAGCAGATGATTATGACTGTAAAGGATGCCGATAAGCCTGAGGCAGTAGGCGTTGCAAAGCGTTTTGAGAAGCTTGGATACAAGATTTATGCTACAAGAAGTACTGCAAAGTACTTACAGGAGCACGGAGTAAATGCTCTTCGCGTAAACAAGATATCACAGGAGTCTCCAAACGTCATGGATCTTATCCTCGGACACAAGATAGACCTTGTAATCGATACACCTACACAGGGTAACGGAGACAAGACAAGAGACGGATTCCTTATCAGGAGAAATGCAATCGAGACAGGTGTTTATTGTATCACAGCCATGGATACAGCCAATGCACTTGCACATGCATTAGAGACTGCTTCTGACAAGAAGACACCGGTTGACATTGCAACAGTTAAGAATCTTTAAAAGTATATAGAATATATTTTATCCCCGGACAGTATAGCGGATATGCTGCCCGGGGATTTTTTATAAAATGAAAAATATAATGTGTTATGCCTGTATGCATGCCGCAGGTTATAATAGCATCGGTTTTTGTTAATCTGACGGAATAGTATAAGTAATACGCGTGAAAAATATGCAAAGTTTAATAGAAATTTGACAAATTATTAACAAAACCAATTGATTTTTACATAAATTTGTAGTATAATAACTTTGTTAAAAAATTAACAGCACGGATGTGCAATACAATTTAAAGGAGATAATATAATGGCAAAGAAAGTTGTAATCGCAAGTGCTTGCCGTACAGCAATCGGCAAAATGGGCGGAGCATTAAGCAATACTCCAGCCGCAGATTTAGGTGCAATCGTAATTAAGGAGGCTTTAAACCGTGCAGGTGTTGCTCCTGAGATGGTTGACGAGGTTAAGATGGGTTGTGTTATCCAGGCAGCTCAGGGACAGAACGTAGCTCGTCAGGCTTCTATCAAGGCAGGACTTCCAATCGAGGTTCCAGCTATCACAATCAATGTTGTTTGTGGATCAGGTCTTAAGTGCGTAAACGACGCTGCTACAATGATCAAGGCCGGTGAGGCTGATATCGTTGTTGCCGGTGGTATGGAGAACATGTCAATGGCTCCTTACGCTATGACAAAGGCACGTTTCGGATACAGAATGAACAATGCAACAATCATCGATACAATGGTTAACGATGCTCTTACAGATGCATTCAACCACTATCATATGATGATCACAGCTGAGAATGTATGTGATAAATACGGCATCACTCGTGAAGAGCTTGATGAGTTCTCAGCAAACTCACAGCAGAAGTGCGAGGCAGCTATCGCAGCAGGCAAGTTCGATGATGAGATCGTTCCTGTACCTGTTAAGGTTAAGAAAGAAATCGTTGAGTTCAAAAAGGACGAGGGACCTCGTGCCGGAACAACAGTAGAGACTCTTTCTAAGCTTCGTTGCTGCTCAGGTAAAGAGGGCGGACTTGTTACAGCTGGTAACGCATCAGGAATCAATGATGGTGCTGCAGCAGTAGTTGTAATGAGCGAAGAGAAAGCTAAGGAGCTCGGTGTTAAGCCATTAGCTACATGGGTAGCAGGAGCACTTGGCGGAGTTGAGCCTGAGATCATGGGTGTTGGACCGGTAGCTTCTACAAAGAAGGTTCTTGCAAAGACAGGTCTTTCAATTGATGATTTCGATCTTATCGAGGCAAACGAGGCATTTGCTGCACAGTCAATCGCTGTAGCAAGAGATCTTGGCTTCGATATGAGCAAGGTAAATGTAAACGGTGGTGCTATCGCACTCGGACATCCTGTAGGAGCTTCAGGCTGCCGTATCCTTGTTACATTATTACATGAGATGCAGAAGAGAGGATCTAACAGAGGTCTTGCAACACTTTGTATCGGTGGTGGAATGGGATGTTCTACTATCGTTGAGAAGTACTAATTTTCTTTGCCAATAGATATATGAGGGGATGCAGGTGCATCCCCTTGTAGTGTGAATTAGTTTATTCACATCAGTTTATATATATGATTAAGTTATGCTGCAGAGGCTTAGCACTTAAAGCTTTTTGCGCCATAATATATTTTAGGAGGAATTAAAATGAAGGTTGGAATTATCGGTGCTGGTACAATGGGCCAGGGAATCGCAAAAGCATTCGCACAGGTAGATGGATACGAGGTAGCACTCTGCGATATCAAGCAGGAGTGGGCTGAAGGCGGAAAAGACAAGATTGCAAAAGGATATGCAAGACTTGTAGCAAAAGAGAAAATGACACAGGAGAAGGTTGACGGCATTCTTGCAAGCATCACTCCTGGTTTAAAAGAAGATCTCTGCAAGGATTGTGACCTCATCGTTGAGGCTGCTTTCGAGGATATGCAGGTTAAGAAAACTACATTCGCTGAGTTAGACAAGATTGCTAAGCCAGAGTGTATTTTCGCTTCAAATACATCATCACTTTCAATCACAGAGATTGGAAACGGACTTACACGTCCATTAATCGGTATGCACTTCTTCAACCCTGCTGACCGTATGAAGTTAGTAGAGGTTATCGCAGGTGTTAACACACCTGTTGAGACAGTTGATGCAATCAAGAAGATTGCAGAGGAGATTGGCAAGACACCTGTACAGGTTAACGAGGCTGCTGGTTTCGTAGTAAACCGTATCCTTATCCCAATGATCAACGAGGCTGCTTTCATCAAGATGGAGGGCGTTTCAGATATCGCCGGAATCGATGCAGCTATGAAGCTTGGTGCTAACCATCCAATGGGACCATTAGAGCTTGGAGATTTCATCGGACTTGATATCTGCCTTGCAATCATGGACGTTCTTTACAATGAGACAGGTGACAGCAAGTATCGTGCATGCCCACTCCTTCGCAAGATGGTAAGAGGCGGAAACCTTGGATGCAAGAGCGGCAAGGGATTCTACGTTTACAACGCAGACCGCACAAAGACACCTGTAGACGCACAGTAGGAGCAATAAAGCCATTCGTTGGCTTTATTTCGGATAAATTGAAAACAAATTATAAAATTCAAGGAGAATAAATCATGGATTTCACTTTAGATCAGAAACATGAGATGGCTCGCGACCTTTTCAAACAGTTCGCAGAGACAGAAGTTAAACCTCTTGCACAGGAGACTGACGAGACAGAGGTATTCCCAGCAGAGACAGTTGCTAAGATGGGAAAATATGGATTCATGGGCATTCCTGTACCAAAGGAGTACGGCGGACAGGGCTGTGATCCACTTACATACGTTATGTGTGTAGAAGAATTATCAAAGGTTTGTGGTACAACAGGCGTTATTGTATCTGCTCATACATCACTTTGTATCGATCCTATTATGACATTCGGTACAGAGGAGCAGAAGAAAAAATATGTTCCTGACCTTGCTTCAGGCAAGAAGATCGGTGCTTTCGGTCTTACTGAGCCGGGCGCTGGTACAGATGCACAGGGATGTCAGACAAAGGCCGTTTTAGACGGAGACGAGTGGGTTCTTAACGGATCTAAGTGCTTCATCACAAACGGTAAGGTTGCTGATGTTTACATCATCATCGCTATTACAAGCATCACAGAGGACAAGCGTGGACGCAAGAAGAAGAACTTCTCTGCATTCATCGTAGACAAGGGAACACCTGGATTCTCATTCGGAACAAAAGAGAAGAAGATGGGTATCCGCGGATCATCTACATACGAGCTTATCTTCGAGGATGCACGTATTCCAAAGGATGCATTACTTGGAAAAGAGGGAAGAGGTTTCCCAATCGCTATGCATACACTTGATGGTGGACGTATCGGAATCGCTGCTCAGGCACTTGGTATTGCAGAGGGCGCATTAGAGAGAACTATCGAGTACACAAAGGAAAGAAAGCAGTTCGGCCGTTCAATCGCACAGCAGCAGAATACACAGTTCAAGCTTGCAGATATGGCTACACGTATCGATGCAGCTAAGTATCTTGTATACGCAGCAGCTATGAAGAAGGCAGAGTTTGCTAAGAACCCTAAGGTTTCTTACTCAGTAGATGCAGCAAAGGCTAAATTATTCGCAGCAGAGACAGCTATGGCTGTTACAACAGAGTGCGTTCAGTTATTCGGTGGATACGGATATATCCGTGAGTACGATGTAGAGCGTATGATGCGTGATGCTAAGATTACAGAGATCTACGAGGGAACTTCAGAGGTTCAGCGTATGGTTATTTCAGGCTCATTACTCAGATAGTTAAGAGAGCTATCATAACTGTAGAGCTACTTAGAATAAATAAAGGAGAACAAATACATGAATATCGTAGTATGTATTAAACAGGTTCCTGATACAAAGGGTGGAGTAAAATTCAATCCTGACGGAACACTTGATAGAGCTTCAATGCTTGCAATCATGAATCCAGATGACAAGGCTGGTCTTGAGGCAGCACTTAGAATCAAAGACGAGACAGGCGCAAAGGTTACAGTCCTTACAATGGGACTTCCAAAGGCTGATGCAATCCTTCGTGAGGCAATGGCTATGGGCGCTGATGATGCAGTTTTAGTAACAGACAGAGTACTTGGTGGAGCTGATACATGGGCTACATCTACTACAATTGCAGGTGCATTAAGAAATCTCGATTATGATTTAATCATCACAGGCCGTCAGGCTATCGATGGAGATACAGCACAGGTTGGACCACAGATCGCAGTTCATCTTGGACTTCCTGTAATCTCATACGCAGAGGATATCAAGGTTGAGGGAGATTCTGTAGTCGTTAAGCGTCAGTACGAGGACAGATATCACGTAGTTAAGGCTAAGATGCCTTGTCTTATCACAGCTCTTTCAGAGTTAAATGAGCCTAGATATATGACACCGGGCGGAATCTTCGATGCATTTGACAAAGAGGTAACTGTCTGGGGCAGAGCTGACCTTAAGGATGTTGACGATTCAGATCTTGGACTTAAGGGATCACCTACAAAGATTGCTAAGGCATCTGACAAGGTACCTAAGGGAGCTGGAGAAAAGGTTAACCTTGATCCAACAGAGTCAGTAAACTATCTCATGGAGAAATTCAAAGAGAAACATATCATCTAGTATGGAGGAACCAAAAATGGGTTTAGAAGAATATAAGGGCGTATATATCTACGCACAGCAGGTAGACAATAAGCTTAGCGACATCGCCTTTGAGTTAGTCGGTAAAGCTAAAGAGTTAGCAGCAGATTTAAATACAGAGGTTACTGCAGTACTTCTTGGATCTAACGTAAAGGCTCTTGCAACAGAGCTCGGTGAGTACGGCGCAGACAAGGTAATCGTTGTAGACAATCCTGCACTTGAGACATACAGAACAGAGCCATACGCACAGGCTCTTGTATCAGTAATCAACGAGTACAAGCCGGAGATCATGTTAGTTGGTGCAACAGCTATCGGACGTGACCTCGGACCAACAGTTTCAGCAAGAGTTAAGACAGGTCTTACAGCTGACTGTACAAAGCTTGAGATTGGTGATTTCCCAATCAACGCTATGCCTGGACAGGAGCAGAAGCACAACCAGCTTCTCATGACACGTCCTGCATTCGGTGGAAACACAATCGCAACAATCGCTTGTCCTGACAACCGTCCACAGATGGCAACAGTTCGTCCTGGTGTTATGCAGAAGCTTCCTAAAGAGGCTGGCAGAGCAGCAGAGGTTATCGAGTACAATCCTGCACTCGAGGAGAACAATCGTTATGTTGAGATCATGGATATCGTTAAGGCAGTTGGCAACGTAGAGAACATCATGGACGCTAAGGTACTTGTATCAGGCGGACGTGGAGTTGGAAGCGCTGAGAACTTTGAGATGCTTCGTGACCTTGCTTCATGCTTCAAGGGTGGTATGGTATCATGCTCTCGTGCAGCAGTAGAGAACGGCTGGTTAGCACAGGATTATCAGGTAGGACAGACAGGAAAGACTGTACGTCCACAGATTTACTTCGCAATCGGTATCTCAGGAGCCATCCAGCACGTAGCAGGTATGGAGGAGTCTGATCTCATCATCGCTATCAACAAGGACGAGGATGCTCCAATCTTCGACGTAGCTGATTACGGCTTAGTAGGAGATTTAAAGAAGATCGTTCCTCAGCTTACAGCAGCTCTTAAAGAGGCAAATGCTGACGCATAATAATGCAATAAAATTACATTACTAATACATTTAAACACAGTACTGTTTATCGCAGTGCTGTGTTTTTTTGACCATAAATAAAGCGTAATCTTTGTTATACTACGACATCTAGTCGCATATTATAAATTTACCCCCACATTTATGAAAAATTCGGCTAATTTTACAATTGAGTCATTTATCCCAATGTGATAGAATAACAACGTTCAATCAAATGTGGAGGAATTGGATTTCGAAAAGTTAAAAACTTTAGCGCCATGCACCGGCAGGTACGTAAAAATGATGCCGGTTAACGAGGTTTCAGGTTATCGAAAATTCGGCGGATGCCTGGACGCATATATGGATGCGCATCTCAAGCCAAATATGATGGAGACATCAAAACAAAGCGAGAGAACCATAAAAATCAAGTAGCTATTCAGAACAGAACAGTTACAATTTGTACATTTAAAATTATATATCGAAAAGGAGATCTAACACTATGTGTGGAATTATAGGATTTACAGGCCGTTTAGAGGCACAGAAGATTTTGACGGAAGGACTCGCAGCGTTAGAGTATCGTGGATACGACAGTGCAGGTATTGCTTATTTCAAGGATACAGGCAAGATTTCTATTCGCAAAACCGTCGGAAAGGTTAAGGATCTTCTAGCTATCTGCGATGATGAGAACAATTCAACCTGTGGAATCGGACATACAAGATGGGCAACACACGGCGGAGTTACCAATGCCAATGCTCATCCTCACAAGGTTGGAAATGTCGCACTCATCCACAATGGTATCATTGAGAACTACCACGAGATTGTAAACAAGTTTGATCTTGCAGACTCTCTTATATCTGAGACAGATACAGAGGTAGCAGCGGCTCTTATCAACAAGCTCTATGACGGAGATCCAAAGGCTACTATTAAGAAGGCAGTAGCAGAGCTTCAGGGTTCATTTGCGTTCTGTATCATGTTCAAGGATCAGCCGGGAAAGATTTTTGCTGTCAGAAATGTAAGCCCGATGGTTGCAACATATTGCGATGACGGAGCATTTATTGCATCAGATCTTACAGCGTTTATCAAATATTCAAAGCGCTATTTTATACTTCCGGAGTACACTATCATGACAATGACTGCTGATGGAATCGAAATGGAGGATTTAGAGGGTAAGAAAGTTGAGCCGGATTATCTTGAGGTAAACTGGGATGTAACGGCAGCTCAGAAGGATGGATATCCGCATTTCATGATCAAGGAAATTCATGAGCAACCGACAGCTATCACAAGGACTATCACTCCAAGAATCAAGGATTCACTTCCTTGCTTTGAGGATGATAATATTCCTGATTCGTTCTTCGAGGATATAAGCGATATAACAGTTGTAGCCTGTGGTACAGCTATGTATGCAGGAATGGTCGGAAAAGCTCTTTTAAAGAACAAGTTTGGTATTCCTGTTTCTGTTGAGATTGCATCAGAGTTCAGATATGAGCAGCCTGTTCTCACAGACAGGTCAATGGTTATTTTTGTGTCACAGTCAGGTGAGACAATCGATACCTTAGAGGCACTTCGTCTGGCTAATAAATATACTAAAAAGACGCTTTCTATCGTAAATGTAAAGGGTTCAACAATAGCCCGTGAGAGTAACTATGTACTTTATACACACGCAGGTCCTGAGATTGCCGTGGCAAGTACCAAGGCATACACAGTTCAGGTGGCAAGCTTTTACCTGATTGGATGCAAGCTTGGTCTTGTATCCGGCCGTATGACCAAGGAAGAGGCAAAGACATTTATTGAGAATCTGCAGGAGGTTCCAAATCTCATTGAGTCAGTTATCACACAGGCACCTGAGATTGAACAGCTTACGAAGAGAATGACAAATGCTACAAATGCGTTTTACATAGGCCGAGGACTTGATTATGCATTAAGCATGGAGGGCGCACTCAAGCTCAAAGAGATTTCTTATATTCATGCTGAGGCTTATGCAGCAGGAGAGTTAAAGCACGGTACAATCGCGCTCATCAGCGAGGGTGTTCCAGTTATCGCAGTTGCTACACAGAGCCATGTATACAGCAAGGTCATCTCAAATATCCGCGAGGTAAAGGCGAGAGGCGCATACGTTATCCTTCTTAGCAAGGACAAGGATATTACAGATAAGTCAATCTGTGATGTGCATATCTCACTCCCACAGGCACCGGATGAGTTTGTGATTTTCGAGTCAGTTATAATCTGTCAGCTTATCGCTTACTACACATCAACAGGAAAGGGCTTAAACCCTGACCAGCCACGTAACCTTGCAAAATCAGTTACCGTAGAATAAATAATTTCCCCGGACATTTATACGATGTCCGGGGATTTTTTTTCACGCTTGTGAGATACAATGCAGCATATGTAAGACATCGATGTATATGTCAGTGATTTGCACTGCGACAACACATTTTGTTAAAAATATAACAAATTTGTATTTACACATCACGCATCCGGTGGTATGATACATAAATGCGGGTTACTCATACGAGAATCCAGCAGCCATACAATTTTCATGTGCGCTTTTATGCCGTGTGACAGAATCACAGCATAACAGAATTAGGACGAGACCCATATGGGCTTTTACCAAAAGGAGGAAAAACAATGCGCAATTCAAAAACAAACGAACTTGTACTGACAGGTTTATTTACAGCCATTATCATTATCATGGCATTCACACCACTCGGATATATTCCGCTCGTAGTTATCAACGCTACGATTATTCACATTCCGGTAATCCTTGGTTCACTTTTCTGCGGACCTAAAAAGGGAGCATTCCTTGGATTTGTATTCGGATTTACCAGTTGTTTAAAGGCAACTATAGTCGGAGGAACTCTTTCATCCTTTGTATTTTCGCCGGTGCTTGCCGCATCCCTGGTCGGAACCTCAGGTATATTTAAGAGCTTATTCATAGCATTTGTTCCAAGAATTTTAGTAGGTGTTATACCTTATTTTGTATATATAGGCATCAAAAAGGTGCTTGCGTCAGAGAAGAAAAATCTCTGGGGCACAGTTTTAAATGTGCTCATGTCAGTATTCCTTGCATTCGGAGTATATGCATTCCTCGGCAAGATGTCAGAGTCACTTTCACAGGCTGCCGCTTTAGGAATCGGCATAGCAGTCGGAGCTGTAGTATTTATAGTAGTTGAGGCTGTATTTATCAGAAAGAGCACACAGGTTATTCCATTTGTATATGCAGGTGTAGCCGGTGCCATGACCAATACACTGCTTGTAATGGGCTCAATCTTCGTGCTTTACAAGGATGCTTATGCAGATGCAATCGGTGTGGCAGGAAACGCGGTGCTGGGCGTTATCACCGGAGTCATCAGCTTTAACGGAGTAATTGAGGCAATAGTTGCCGCAATCATCGTATACCTTGTTGGATTGGTTTTAAATACTATCAAACCAATTGCAGCAAAATAAATTCAGATAGATTTAAAATAAATGTGAAATTGTATGTACGGCGGACTGATAAGGTCCGCCTGTTTTATAAGCAGTTGGACTAGGAACGGTAAAAAAGCATTTGAGTTAAAAGAAAGGCATGATACAAGGTGAAACATATGCATGAAATAGACATAATGGATATCGGCGGCTTCAAAATAGGCCAAGCCGAGGACACTAAGGGCTTGACCGGCTGTACGGTATTTCTTTTTGATAAACAGTCACCGGCGGGAGTTGACATAAGGGGAGGCGGACCGGCTTCGCGGGAGACACCACTTTTAAATCCTGTGGCAGACGCAAAGGGTATCCATGCTCTTGTACTGTCAGGCGGCTCTGCCTTTGGTCTGGATGCAGCGGGAGGCGTGATGAAGTATCTCGAGGAGCGCGATATAGGCTTTGATGTGGGAGTCACAAAGGTGCCTCTTGTGGTGCAGTCGTGTATTTTTGACCTGGTAATAGGTGATAAAAATGCAAGGCCTGATGGCAAAATGGCATACAAGGCTTGTGAGAACGCTTCCTATGATACTTTTTTACAGGGAAATTATGGAGCCGGAATGGGTGCAACAGTCGGCAAATATATGGGGCGTGAGCGCAGCATGAAGAGCGGAATAGGAGCCTATGCAGTACAGCTTGGAGAACTAAAGGTTGGAGCCGTGGTGACACTGAACGCACTTGGTGACATATATGATATAGATACAGATAAGAAAATTGCCGGAGCACTGGATGAAAATGGGCTGCTTTTTGATGACGAGACAGCGTATTTTGAGGCAGCGGCGAAGATTCAGAATATGTTTACAGGAAACACCACAATTGGTACAATAATAACAAATGCAAAGCTTGACAAGACCGCACTCAACAAGGTGGCATCCATGGCTCACAATGGCTATGGCAGAGCAATCAGACCTGTGCACACGATGGCAGACGGAGATTCAATCTATGCTGTATCAGTGGGCAGTGTGCCTGCCGATATCAATCTGGTGGGGCCAATGAGTGCCTATGTCATGGCAAAGGCCATTGCCAATGCAGCTAGAAGTGCAAAGTCTGTGGATGGCTACAAAGCATTTTGCGATGTAAAAAAAAAATGACTGCAGAATAATAGTTTTATACAGAGGTGAAAATCATGTTAAAAGGAAAAACAGTAGTTTTGGGAGTGACAGGAAGCATAGCGGCATACAAGATAGCAAACCTTGCGAGTATGCTTGTAAAACAGCACGCCGATGTCAACGTCATAATGACACACAATGCAACAAATTTTATAAATCCAATCACATTTGAAACTCTCACAGGCAACAAGTGCCTCGTGGACACATTTGACAGAAACTTTGAATTCAATGTAGAGCATGTGGCGCTCGCAAAGAGAGCAGACATCTTTATGGTGGCACCTGCATCAGCCAATGTTATAGGCAAGATGGCAAACGGAATCGCAGACGATATGCTTACCACCACAATACTTGCAGCCAAATGTCCTAAGCTTGTTTCTCCTGCCATGAACACCAATATGTACGAGAACAGGATTGTGCAGGACAATATCAAAAAGCTCGAACACTACGGCTTTGAAATGATAAAGCCGGCTGAAGGATATCTTGCATGCGGAGACACCGGTGCAGGAAAAATGCCGGAGCCACAGACACTTTTCAACTACATAATGAGGACAATAGCCTGTGAAAAGGACCTGGCGGGCAAAAACGTACTCATCACAGCCGGAGCGACGCAGGAAAAAATAGACCCGGTACGTTTTATCACCAATCACTCAACAGGCAAGATGGGGCGTGCCATAGCAGAAAACTGTATGCTCCGCGGTGCGCATGTTACACTGGTCAACGCTTCAGTATCGGTTGAGCCACCTATGTTTGTAGATGTGGTAAATGTGACATCGGCCGCAGACATGGCGGATGTGGTGAAATCAAAGGCTGCTGAACAGGATATTATCATCATGACCGCAGCAGTAGCGGATTTTTGCCCATCACATCCGGCTGATGAGAAAATAAAGAAAAATGACAGCTCATATGAGGCTGTAATTGAGCTTGAGCGCACAGAGGACATCCTTTCATACCTCGGAGCACACAAGGCTAAGGGACAGCTCATATGCGGTTTTTCTATGGAAACCCAGAATATGCTTGAAAACTCGAAAGCAAAGCTTGCAAAGAAAAATGCAGATATGATAGTGGCAAACAACCTAAAGGTGGCAGGCGCAGGCTTTGGAACAGATACCAATGTGGTCACACTCATCACGGCTGACGACTGCACAGAGCTTGAAATCATGGACAAGAGCTGCGTTGCAGCAAGGATTATGGACCGGTTGCTGCAGATGTAGAATTACTACACCATGCAGTCCACAGCCGGCAGCTCCCCGGTCACATCTAGGAAGAGATTTGTAAAGGTCTGCTCATAGTAAGGCTCCACCCAGAGCAGGCCGATGCCGAGCGACAGCACGCAAAGCACAAGCATACCGATGAAGCTTACGTTAATGTAAATGACTCTGAGTATGTTGCCGCGAATCAGCTTTATTGCATGAGTCAGACATGCAAATACTGATAAATCATCACGCGAGAGCACCAGATACAGGTAAAACGGAAACAGAACCAGTACAATAAAGCTGAGCACGGCACTTGCAGCATATAAAGCGATAGCAATTCCCATGGTGTCACCGCTTAGCTTGAAAAAGTTTTTTGCTACAAGGAAAGGCGCCTTTGCAATCATAGAGATGGCATAATATATGATGTATGCTCCAAAATATCTGTTGGAGTGATTCATAAAGCAGTAGAATACATCGCTGATACGACACTCTTTCTTTCTTGCCATATTAAGGTGGAAACGTATGAGTCCCATCTGCAGCACGCCGACCACGATAGATAAAAGCACCTCGGCAATGTAGTAGATGACGGTCTGAACCTTTGTCGCATATACATTTCCGAGCAGATAGGTAAACGGCAGGTCACTAAACAGATTTATGAGTGTGACAGTGAGAAAAACGCTCATGCTAAGTCTGTATCTTCCGTTCAGGTTCTCTCTTGATATTCTTTTTAATTCTTTGGATTTCTTTTTTGGGTTCATTATATTTCTCCTGAAATAATAGTTTTGAATTAATGCTTAAGTTAGGCTTAAGTTAATGTTTAAATTAATGCTTTGACAATTGTCAGATATATAGCATATACTTGTATTCATATGGTTACACAAAATCACAGGAAGGACCACACATATCATGCAGACAGATGAAACAATCGACAGATATTTCTATATAACGGGCTGGATATGCATAGCTGTATTTGCGGCTCTTGCGGCAGTGATTGGAGTATGCGGTACGCAGATACTCACAAAGGTGCCTCCATGTCCGCTGCACGCATATACAGGCTACTATTGTCCGGGGTGCGGTGGCACGAGAGCCACATTTGCGCTGCTGCACGGACATCTGATAAGGTCGTTTGTACTCCATCCGTTTGTGCCGTATACAGCCGTTTTTGGAGGCTGGTTTATGCTGTCACAGACACTGCAGCGGATAAGCCGCGGCAGGCTGCACATCGGAATGCACTTCAGGCCATTATATATGTGGCTTGCACTTGCCATTATTGTGGTAAACTGTATAGTCAAAAATATGCTTATATTATTTTGCGGTATTCATCTGCTGAAGTAGCTCATTGTAGTCGATACCGGTCAGGTTCTGGTATTCCTTTAATATACCCTCTATGCTTCCGTATTCGTGAAGCATGGCGGCAAACGAACCGATATAGATAATAAGAGTGATAACAACAGCGGCAAACGCAATCCAGAATGAGGTCATAGCCATGCTGCTCATTGAGGTGGCACCGCCTTTTGACAGTAACGCAAAAATCATGGCAAGCGAGCCGCATATGATAGACACATAAATACAGCTGCACGACGCGATGGCAATTATTGAAAGCACAAGTGCTGCAACCTCCATATTGCGTGAGCGTTTATTGTAGAAATTGTTGTTGGGATTAAAGCCCGGCCCATAATTGTTGCCGAAATTATAGTTATAATCCTGATTATAATCAAATTTTTGTGGATCCATAATAAAATTCCTTTCTATAAAGTTGATTTTATTGTATCACTTCATTTATAATACGAAAAGAATAAGTTTTTTAAAGAGGTAAAAAAATGGATATTATTGCTGCAATTGCAGAAGAACTGCAGATTAAAAAAGGACAGGCCGAGGCCGCTGTCAAGCTGATAGATGAGGGAAACACCATTCCTTTTATCGCCAGATACCGAAAGGAGGCAACCGGCTCATTAAATGATGAGGTGCTCAGAAATCTCTTCGACAGACTGACATATCTACGTAATCTTGAGGACAAGAAGCAGACAGTGCTTGCAAGCATTGAGGAGCAGGGCAAGCTTACGGATGAGCTTAAGAAGGCAATCCTTGAGGCACAGACACAGGTGGCGGTTGACGATTTGTACAGACCTTACCGTCCGAAGAGAAGAACCCGTGCCACAATCGCAAAGGAAAAGGGCTTAGAGCCACTGGCACAGACCATTTTAGCGCAGGAATCGTCTGTTGATATCATGGCGGAAGCAGCTAAATATGTGGATGCAGAAAAAGACGTGGCAGATGAATCGGCTGCACTTGCCGGAGCAAAGGATATCATTGCAGAGAACGTATCCGACAATGCCGGTTACAGAACAAAAATCAGAGAGCTTACCATGCAAAAGGGGCGTCTTATATCGACAGCCAAGGATCCAAAGGCGGAGTCTGTCTATGAGATGTACTATGAATTTGATGAGGCTCTTTCCAAGGTGGCAGGTCACAGAACACTCGCAATTAACCGTGGTGAAAAGGAAAAAATCCTCACAGTAAAGATAGAGGCACCGACAGAGGATATCATAAAATATCTTAAAAAGCAGGTTATCACAAATGATGGAGCGCCTACAGCAGCCGTACTCACAGAGGTAGTGGAGGATGCGTACGACAGGCTTATTGCCCCTGCCATAGAGCGTGAAATCAGAAACAATCTGACAGAGGAAGCAGAGGATGGTGCCATAAAGGTATTCGGAAAGAACTTGGAGCAGCTTCTCATGCAGCCTCCAATTGCAGGACAGGTTGTGCTTGGATGGGATCCGGCATTCCGTACAGGCTGCAAGATTTCTGTCGTAGACCCTACAGGAAAGGTGCTCGATACCACAGTAATCTACCCGACAGCACCACAGAACAAGGTCGAGGAGGCAAAGGCCGTAATCAAAAAGCTCATAGACAAGCATCATGTCACTCTTATCTCACTCGGAAACGGAACAGCATCGCGTGAGTCAGAGCAGGTGATTGTCGAGCTGTTAAAGGAAATTCCGGTAAAGGTGCAGTACATCATAGTAAATGAAGCAGGTGCGTCAGTATATTCAGCCAGCAAGCTTGCCACGGAGGAGTTTCCGAATTTTGATGTGGGACAAAGAAGTGCCACATCCATGGCACGTAGACTTCAGGATCCGCTCGCTGAGCTTGTAAAGATTGATCCAAAGTCAATCGGAGTCGGACAGTATCAGCACGATATGAACCAGAAAAAGCTCTCAGAGGCACTCGGAGGAGTTGTAGAGGACTGCGTAAATAAGGTTGGTGTAGATTTAAATACAGCATCAGTTTCACTGCTTGAGTACATATCAGGCATCTCAAAGACCATTGCCAAAAACATCGTGGACTACAGAGAGGAAAACGGTAAATTCACATCACGTTCACAGCTTCTTAAGGTAGCAAAGCTTGGGCCGAAGGCATTTGAACAGTGTGCAGGCTTCATGCGTATCTCAGACGGAAAGAATCCACTTGATGCCACAGGCGTGCATCCTGAGTCATATGATGCCACAAAGGCAGTGCTTGAAAAGCTTGGCTATACAATGGAGGATGTAAAGAACAGAAATGTAGTTGGAATCTCAAAGAAAGTATCTGATTACAAGGCGCTCGCAGACGAGGCAGGAGTTGGTGAAATCACACTGCGTGACATCGTTAAAGAGCTTGAAAAGCCGGCAAGAGACCCGCGTGAGGATATGCCAAAGCCAATTCTAAGAAGCGATGTCCTTGAGCTGAAGGACCTCACACCGGGTATGGTATTAAAGGGCACAGTCAGAAATGTAATAGATTTCGGATGCTTTGTGGATATAGGAGTACACCAGGACGGACTTGTGCATATCTCAGAGATATGTGACCGCTATATCAAGCACCCGCTTGAGGCTGTCAGTGTAGGGGACATAGTAGATGTGCAGGTTATGAGCGTTGACCTCAAAAAGCAGCGCATCCAGCTTACTATGAAAATCGGACAGGGCACAGACAAGGCCGGTAAGTCAGAACACAGCGGCAGTGGAAAAAACAATGTCGATAACAAGGCTGACAGAAGTAATAGAAATAACGGCGGCAGGAATAGCAGAAACGATAGAAATAGTACAGGCAGCAAGAATAATAACAACAGAAACAAAAAGCCACACTACATAAAGGGCAAGAAAAATAATTTCTTTGACAATATTATTCTTGATAATTAAAAACACCTTGACAAAACACTTCAAAGTGCATATCATAAATTTGTAAAAAAAATAGGAATTCTTCAGGGCAGGGTGCGATTCCCTACCGGTGGTACAGCCCACGAGCCGCAAGGCATGATTCGGTGTGATTCCGAAGCCGACAGTATAGTCTGGATGAGAGAAGATTATTAGGTGTCATTACACTGTGATATTAAGTCCCGGAAGATTTTCTTCCGGGATTTTTTAAAGCAGCTATTCAGATTTTAGATAGCTGCACTCACAATATCCTCAGGATTCCTTAAGCATCAAAGGAGTGTAAAATGGACGTAACAACAAACAACACAAAATCAAAAGTAAACATCAGACTTTTAGTCGGCACAGGAATGTTAAGCGGACTTGCATTTGTACTTCAGTACCTCGAGTTTCCAATTCCAATCATGCCGTTTTTTATTAGGTTTGATTTTTCAGACCTGCCTGCACTTATCGGAGCATTTGCATACGGACCGTTAGCAGGAGTGATTGTAGAGTTTATCAAGAACCTGCTTCACTGTACAGTAACACAGAGCTTTACGGTAGGAGAGCTTTCAAACTTTATTCTCGGAGCAGTATTTACAGGAACGGCAGGGCTTATATACAAGAAGAACAAGACTAAAAAGGGTGCCATCATTGGTGCGATAGTCGGCTCGGTTATAATGGGAATCATCAGCTTCCCGTCAAACCTGTTTATTGTATATCCAGCATATGAGAAGTTTACACCAATAAATGAAATCATGGATGCATACAGCAAACTTCTCCCATCAGTAGGCAAGCTGTGGCAGGCACTTTTAATATTCAATGTTCCGTTTACCATCGTAAAGGGACTTATATCAACACTTATCACAGTGCTTATATACAAGAGACTGTCACCGGTTTTAAAGGGCAGAGGATAGAGAAAATACCTGACACAATATATATTAGTTATAAATATAAAGAGCGCAGTCAATTGCGCTCTTTTCTTTTTTTAAAAGGAATGTTATAATAAATCCAAATATTTAGTTGGGAGCAGGACATGAAGCTTGAATTTGATGTAAAAGTTACAGAAAAAGATTTATATTCATTTAATATAGAGCAGGCGTACAAGGGCAGTCAGGGTGTCATATCATTGCTGTTTGCTGTGCTCTTGGCTGCGGCAGCAGTGTTAAGCGCACAAAAAGGCAATACGGAGTATGTGGTGCTTTATATTATAGTTGGTATTCTGGTGCTGCTATATGTGCCGTTTTCACTCAAGGGCAGGGTAAAGATGATTATGAAGACAAATGAAGTTTTCTCAAAGCCACTGCATTTTGAGATAGATGAAAAGAACATAAAAGTAAGCCAGGGAGATGAGATGGCGCAGCTTCCGTGGGAGCAGGTGTACAGATTCGTGGCAAATGATAAGAGGATACTTATATTCAGCAACAGGAAGAATGCATACATTCTCTCAAAGGAGCAGCTGGGCGACAGCTATGAGCCGTTAAAGGAGCTGGCAGGTAGTACACTGGAGAAATACAGACTGAAAATCAAATAAACAAAAACAGATATAAGATAAAAGATATAGATAAGGGTATAAGCTGGTAATATGAGTAGTGAAGGAAATATAACAGTAATAGAAAGCTTTTCGGCAGATGATACGCATGCACTTGGGGTTACGCTTGGACAGCAGGCAAAGCCCGGGGATGTGTGTACACTTGTAGGTGATTTAGGAGTGGGTAAAACAGTGCTCACGCAGGGCATAGCAGAGGGGCTTGGCATCACAGAGCCGATAAACAGCCCTACATTTACCATAGTGCAGGTGTACGAGGAGGGGAGGCTTCCGTTTTATCATTTCGATGTATACAGGATTGGTGACATCGAGGAGATGGATGAAATAGGCTATGAGGATTATTTCTACGGAGATGGGCTTACGATGATAGAGTGGGCAAATCTCATTGAGGAGATACTCCCAAAGAAGAGAAAAGAGATTACGATTGAAAAAGACCTGGAAAAAGGCTTTGACTATAGAAAAATAACAATAAAAGAGGTTTTATAATGAAGATACTTGCGCTTGACAGCTCAGGGCTTGTGGCCAGTGTAGCTGTCGTATCGGACGATAATCTGATAGGAGAATACACGATAAATTATAAAAAGACACATTCGCAGACACTTCTTCCGATGCTTGATGAGGTGGCTAAGATGACAGAGCTTGACCTTAAGACTATAGATTTTATTGCAGTCTCAGCAGGACCGGGATCGTTCACAGGGCTTCGTATAGGCTCTGCGACGGCGAAGGGGCTTGCAATGGCACTGGATAAGCAGATAGTTTCTGTACCTACTGTAGATGCGCTTGCATACAATCTGTGGGGCAGTGCAGATGTTGTCTGTCCTCTTATGGATGCAAGAAGGCAGCAGACCTATACAGGGCTGTATGATTTTGCCGATGGCAGGATGAATACCATTTTGCCGCAGTGCGTAGTGATGATAGAAGAGATAGTTGACCAAATCAATGAGCTCGGCCGCAGGGTGATTTTCCTTGGAGACGGAGTAGATGTGTTCAGGGATTATATCAATGAGCACGTAAAGGTGGACTATGACTTTGCACCTGCCATGTGCAATAAGCAAAGAGCATCGGCTGTAGCATGTCTTGGACAGGTGCTCTATGAGCAGGGCAGGGCAGAAAATGCAGCAGACCATAAGCCTGAGTATCTCAGATTATCACAGGCTGAGAGAGAGAGACAGGAAAAGGAGAGAGATTTTAGAATATGATAATAAGACCCATGGAGCCGGAGGATGCAGACTCGGTGGCGCAGATAGAAAAAGACAGCTTCACACAGCCCTGGAGCAGACAGGGATTTTTGGATGCCATGAGGCTTCCGGAGAATATCATGCTTGTGGCACAGGAGGATGGCGAGATACTGGGGTATCAGTGCACGTATGTGTCATTTGATGAGGGAGAGCTGACCAATATAGCAGTCAAAAAATCAGCACGAGGAAAAGGTGTGGGTGCACATCTTATCAGATGCTTGCAGGAAAAGGCAAAAGAGTCAGGTGTTGAGCGCATTGTGCTCGAAGCCAGGGTGACTAATGAGGCTGCGATATCACTGTATCAGAAGATGGGGTTTGTAAACCTTGGAATCAGAAAAAATCTATATGAGCATCCGGTAGAGGACGGTGTCATCATGTCCTATACTGCGGAGGAAAATTTATGTTAGACGTGTGTTTACTTGGAACAGCAGGCATGATGCCTTTGCCAAACAGATGGCTTACGGCACTTTCGCTAAAATATAACGGCAGCAATATACTTATTGACTGCGGTGAGGGAACGCAGATTGCGATGAAGGAGGCCGGAATCAATTTCAAGCCGATAGATATTTTATGCATCACCCACTTTCATGCAGACCATATCAGCGGATTGCCGGGGCTTCTTCTTACAATGGGAAATGCCGAGCGCACCGAGCCGCTTACCATTATTGGACCTAAAGGGCTTACAAGGGTTGTCACTGCACTTCGGACGATTGCGCCGGAGCTGCCTTTTGAGATAAAATGCATAGAGCTCAATGAGCAGGATGAATATTTTGAGATGAACGGATATCATATACATGCATTCCGCGTAAAGCATGCGGTGCTGTGCTATGGCTATTCGGTTGAGATAAAGCGTAGTGGCAGATTTTCCGTGGAAAGAGCAAAGGAAAAAGAAATTCCGATGCGCCTTTGGAATCCTCTTCAGAAAGGCAATACCGTTGAATTTGAGGGCAGAGTGTATACTCCGGATATGGTGCTTGGACCGGCAAGAAAGGGCATAAAGGTAACATATTGTACGGACTCAAGGCCACTTGAGCACATAGTGGAGGCAGCAGAGGGATCAGACCTTTTTATCTGCGAGGGTATGTATGCTGAAAAGGAAAAGATAGTAAAAGCAAAGCAGTATAAGCATATGACCTTTTACGAGGCAGCAGACATGGCAAAGAGAGCCGGCGTGAAGGAGCTGTGGCTTACACATTTTTCCCCGTCACTTGTCCGTGCAGAGGATTATATGCCACAGGTGAGGGATATTTTTGCAAACGCATATCTTGGAAAAGATGCAAAGAGTGTGGAGCTCATGTTTGACGAGGACTAAGGAGGGGCGATATGAAGAAAACAGGTATAGTTATTTTAACAATAGCGCTGATTGCTGCGATATGTGGTTCGTTTTATGTCGTAAACGACAAGTCTAAAAGGGCTAATCAAAAGGAAAAGGTACTGACCGAGGTACAAAGAATAACAACTAAGGATCTCGACAAGAACTATCCGCAGACACCTCGTGAGGTGGTGAAGCTTTATAACAGGATTGTGAAGTGCTACTATGGTATGCAGTATAGCGATGAAGAGCTTGATGCACTCACCGACCAGGCGCTTAAGCTTTTTGATGACGAGCTTGCAGCAAACAATCCAAAGGATACCTACAAACAGTCTGTCACGGCAGATGCGCAAAGCTACAAGGACCAGGGCGTTACACTTGCTCAGACTGGAGTGTGTGACAGCAATGATGTAAAATATGTCACCGATAATGGTAGTAAAATTGCATATGTCAAGGCATCATACTTCATGAAGGAGGGCAGCTCGTATTCTAAGACATATCAGGAATATGTACTCAGGCAGGATAAGGAAGGCTGTTGGAGGATTCTTACATTTTATAAGATTGCTGCAGATTCTGATACGGAAACAGAATAGAGTAATATAATTAAGATTGGTGTAATAAAATGACAGAAAATACAGAAACAAAAAAAGAAATTAAAATACTTGCAATTGAAAGCTCATGCGACGAGACTGCGGCGGCAGTTGTAGTAAATGGACGTGATCTGAGAAGTAATGTGATTTCATCGCAGATAGCTCTTCATACTTTATATGGAGGGGTAGTACCGGAGATAGCTTCCAGAAAGCATATTGAGAAAATTAATCAGGTCATAGAGCAGGCACTTTCAGATGCACAGATGACACTCGACGATATAGACGCAATAGGCGTAACATATGGTCCGGGGCTCGTAGGAGCACTGCTTGTAGGCGTGGCAGAAGCAAAGGCTATAGCATACGCAAGAAACATTCCTCTTGTCGGAGTGCACCATATAGAGGGACATATCAGCGCAAATTATATAGAAAATAAAGACTTAGAGCCGCCATTTCTGGCACTCGTCGTATCAGGAGGACACACGCATCTGGTGAGAGTGGTAGATTACGGTAAATATGAGATCCTCGGACGCACGAGGGATGATGCGGCAGGAGAGGCATTTGACAAGGTAGCGAGAGCAATAGGACTTGGCTATCCGGGCGGTCCTAAGATAGAAAAGGTTTCGCATGAGGGTGACCCGCACAGCATAGAGTTTCCGAGAGCAAAGATTGTGGGCGGAGTTTATGATTTCAGCTTTAGCGGACTTAAATCGGCAGTACTCAATTATTTAAACGGCTGCAGGATGAAGGGACTGGAAATAAACCGGGCAGACGTGGCAGCATCGTTCCAACAGGCGGTTACAGATGTGCTTGTCGGACACGCTGAGAATGCCATAGATGAGTTTAAAATGGACAAATTTGCCATTGCGGGAGGCGTTGCTTCTAATGGTATTATCCGTCATGCGATGGAGGAAATGTGCGCGCGCAAGGGTGTTAAATTCTATCGTCCGTCACCGATACTGTGTACAGACAATGCTGCTATGATAGGTGCGGCAGCATACTATGATTTTATAGCAGGTAAGAGGTCCGGACTTGATCTGAATGCGGTTCCGAATCTAAAGCTTGGTGAATGATTCTGTAATTGCTTCCGGTTACACCGGTGTGCAAACATAATGTGCAGATTTATCATGGATAGGAAAATAAAGGAATATGGATAAGAAGAAATACACAGCAATCATACTGTCAGCCGGTACAGGAAGCCGGATGAAAAGTAATATGCCAAAGCAGTATATGGAGCTTTTGGGGCAGCCTGTGATTTATTATAGTATAAAAGCATTTGAGGATAGTCCGGTGGATGAAATAGTCATAGTCTGCAGTGCAGATTATATTGAGTATTTCAGACATTCGATAATTGAAAAATATGGCTTTAAGAAAGTGAAAGCAATAGTGCAGGGGGGCAAAGAGCGCTACAACTCTGTATATGAGGGGCTTAAAGCAGCAAACGGCACGGACTATGTGCTGATCCATGACGGCGCACGCCCCCTGGTGGATAATGAAATAATAGTTCGTTCTATGCATACGGTTGAAAAAGAAAAAGCATGCGTAGCAGGAATGCCTGTAAAGGACACAATAAAGGTGTCAGATGAATTGGGATATTCAGCAAATACTCCTGACAGGAAAAGCCTGTGGCAGATTCAGACACCGCAATGCTTTGAATATGATTTGCTGGCTCAGTCCTATGATAAGCTGTTTAGTGACATGTCATATGGGAAAAATGTGCCGGCAATTACGGATGATGCAATGATAGTAGAGTATGGGAGTGACACAAAAGTAAAGCTCATAGAGGGCTCGTATGAAAATATAAAGGTCACAACTCCTGAAGATATGGGGATTGCAGAACTTTTTTTAAAGAAACGCAGAAAAATGTAAAAAAAATAGAAATTAGTGTTGACATATTGTAACATTGATGATAATATAAATCCTGCGCTGAACAAGTGCAGACAACTAAACAATTAAGTATTAATTGTGACACGCAGGGGTATCGAAGTGGTCATAACGAGGCGGTCTTGAAAACCGTTTGTCCGCAAGGGCGCGTGGGTTCGAATCCCACCCCCTGCGCTTTCTTTTGCCTTAAAACAGATATGCAAAAGAAAACAAAAAAGTTCTTGACAAATGAAAAACATTTTGATAGAATAAACAAGCTGTCGCAAGACAGAGAACTTAAAACAAAGTTCAAAAAATAAAAAAGTGCTTGACAAACGAACAGCGATTTGATAAAATAATCAAGCTGTCGCAAGAGAGCAAAACAAAGAACATTGATAACTGAACAGTGAGAAACCTTGAAAGATTTTGAGAATCAATCAGAACGCTTCAATGAAAATTGAAGACCTTTAAAACAGTAAATTCAGATTTATCTGAATGAACGAATTAGCCAAGTTTAACTTGACTGAGATCAACTTTTAACATGAGAGTTTGATCCTGGCTCAGGATGAACGCTGGCGGCGTGCTTAACACATGCAAGTCGAACGAAGCACTTTATTTGATTTCCTTCGGGACTGATTATTTTGTGACTGAGTGGCGGACGGGTG